>Ga0256843_1000505_pt1 | contig 33504 bp, 29 predicted proteins | sample AlvinellametaG_FD_191572 | JGI IMG/M metagenome (GOLD analysis project Ga0256843, IMG submission 191572) | Pompeii worm associated microbial communities from hydrothermal vent at the East Pacific Rise, Pacific Ocean - Alvinella | ecosystem: Host-associated > Annelida > Integument > Unclassified ...
TTGGTCTCAGTAGATAAAAAGTTAAATGCAAAATTGTTATTAGAAAAGATAGATACAGCTATAAAAGAGTATCAACAGTTGTTAAAATCTAAAGATGAAAACCCTATAGCAAAACTCAAAAAGTTTAAAGAGGCTATATCTAAAATAGAAAATATAGATTTGCCAAATTGTAATATTGCAAAGAGTTTAAACCCAGATATAGATGTAAAAAGTAGAATCTCTACCCTATTAAATATAAAAAAGAGTATGCTCGATTACAAATCAAACATAACATTCTCAGTTGTGGGTGAAGATAATGGATATAAAAAGGTTTTAATAGAAGAGATTACATCAAAGGGTTTTAGAGTTACAAATGGTTCTGCATTGATAACTATATATATAGATGTAAAAGAAAAGACACTAGATGTATTGGACAATAAAATATTAAAGGCCAAAATAAACTTAAAGATAGAGTCTAAAGGAAAAGTAGTTGGACAGCGTCAAATATCTATTGGAGCAAAATCTAAAACAAATTATAAATTGGCTAGAGAGTTTACTATTAAAAATTTTAAAAAGAGATTGAAAAATAAAAAGATAATAGAGACACTACTTGGGATTTAGAGATGAAAAGAATCATAACTTCTTTTATAATTATTGGAACTGTGTTTAATTTAAATCTAAATGCTCAATCATTTAAAGATTTTATGAAAACTATGAATGATGAGTATAGAGATTTTGTAACAAAAATGGATAAAGAGTTTGCAAAGGCATTAGAGAAGGATTGGAAAGATTACAATACAGAAGTTAAACCAAGTTTTAATAATATAAAACCAACTCCTCCACCTCCCCCTCCTCCCAAAAATAGGGATAAAGTAGATAAGACACCACCTGTTATAATTGTAGTAATAAATCCACCAGCAAATAACAATAGAAATAGAGTTCCTCAACTACCAAAAGAGCCAATTATTCCAGATGGATATGCTAAGGTATCTATTAACTTTTTTTCTCAAAATGTAGATATTGTATATAATAAAAAACTCTCTTTTACAATAGATGGGTTTAATAATCAGACAATCTCAAAGTATTGGCTCAAGTATGCTGGAGTTGAACATAAGAGATTGTTAAAACAGATAAAAGGGTATAAAAAAGCTTTAAATTTAAATGATTGGAATCTATATTTACTAGTCCAAGAGATTGGCAAAAAAATATCACCAGATATTGATAGTTCAAAACTGCTTAGCTGGTTTATATTAAATAAACTAGGGTATGATGTAAAAATTGGATATACAAATAGTAAAATATATCTTTTGCCATCTGTAAATCAATTACTAAAAGATGTAAGATATACTGTAATAAATGGCAGATACTATTTTAATTTTGATAATATTGATAGAATCTATACATATCCTGTTACATTTTCCAATAATAGAGAGTTAAATCTATATGAAAATAGAGTTCCAATATTAAAAAATGATATTAGAGTTAGAACTCTTACTTTTAAAGAGATGGGAAAGAGTTATAGGATAGATATCCCTTATAATAAAAATCTAATAGATTTATATAATAGATATCCATATCTACCGTGGGAATACTATTTTAAAGAGCCCATATCTGGGGTTACTAAGACTAAACTATTTAATCAGCTAAGAGATATATTAAATGGTATGAGTGAGTATCAAGCTGTAAATTTTTTGTTACATCTAACTCAAAAAGGGTTTAAATATAAAACTGATGGAGAGCAGTTTGGAAGAGAGAGAAGTCTATTTTTTGAAGAGAATCTAAACTATCCATATAATGATTGTGAAGATAGAAGTATCTTTTTTGGAAAATTGGTAAAAGAGTTACTTGGTTTAAATATTGTAGCCCTTCACTACCCTTCTCATTTAGCTACAGCTGTAGAGTTTAAATCAGATGTAAAAGGAGATAGTATTTGGTATAGAGGCAGAAAATTTATAGTGTGTGATCCCACATATATTGGAGCAGATGTTGGAGAGGCTATGCCCATGTTTAAGGGTATGAAAAATATTGAAATAATCCCAATTAACTATTAAGGAGATAAGTAAAAATGTATAAGAAGATATTGAGTTTAACATTAGTAGCTATATTAAATATAGCTTTTTTAGCTGGGTGTAGTGAAAAAAGTGCAAAACCAAAAGTTCCAAAGTGGTATTTAAAAAAGAGAGTAGGATATATTGTTGGAGTTGGGAGTGCTAAACCCAATAAATCTGGAGATATAGATTTTCAAAAAAATGAGGCTATGATAAATGCTAGATCAGATTTAGCAAAAAATTTAAAAGCTGCAGTAATTGCGAAAGATACTCAAGATAAGACAAAAAATCAAGATGGAACAATAGAAGAAAATATAGAAATGAGAGTAAAAATAATTACTAAAAAAGGGCTTGAAAATGCCAAAATATTAGATTCAGAGTTTATGGACGATGGAACTTTGTTTGTTAGAATAGGTGTTAGAGAAGATATTTTAAATGAGAATGAAAAATAAATTTTAGAAAGGAGATAGAGATGAAAAGAGAATTACTATTAGCATTACCTTTAATTTTTGGTTTAGTAGGTTGTGGTGATGGAAGCGATACTTCAACAGTTGGTGGATATGGCTCAATAGATTTAAGAAGTTATTTCCCTTTTGAAAATGTAACAAAAAACTATAAAGTTATAACAAAGAAGAGAGATGAAGAATTAAAAGAGGATTATATTACAGAAGAGATTAGTGTAGATGATTCCAAAATTGAAACAAAAATATTTGGTGTAACAGATAGTATATTAAAAATTGGAGATGAAAAGCTAGTATATACAGATGTTTCAGCAGAGGGAAATGATAGCACTGTTTTATATAGATATGTAGATGTTGGTGGAGTTATCTACTCAAAGGATATATCAAAAGTTGAAAAACTAAAAGAGTATGATCAAGAGATTGGACAAAAAAGTATAAACGGCACAAGAGAGTGTATATTAGAAGAGGAGTTAACAGAGTTTTCAAAAGATTCACACTTTTATAGCGGAAATATTATAAAAATAAAATGCACAAATAGTGTAACTGTTACAACTAAAATCAAAGATGAATATTTGGGACAGAGTCAATATTCTAATAATACAGAAAATGTTACAGATATATCATATAAATACCTATTAAATGGAATAGGAATAATTGCATCAATAGATGATAACTGTATTCCAGCTGGTAAACAATATCCAGATGATACAAAAAGTTGTGCACCAGAAAATAGAGAGTATCAATATATGTATTATTTAGAGTAAATAAAAAAGAGTATCCAAATATTAATGTGGATACTCTTATAAAATAAAAAGGTGTAAATTATGAAGTTAAAGATATTAATATTGTTAATAGTTATATTATCAAATCTATATTCAAACAATAGAGCTGTTAAGATTATATCAACTATAAAAAAAGAGCAAAGAGTTGCCTTAATAATTGGGAATAACAACTATAAAGGAGTATTACCAAAATTACACAATCCAGTAAATGATGCAAGAGCTATAAGAGATATATTAAAAAAGAGAGGTTTTAAAATAATATATAAAGAAAATGCCACTAAAAAAGAAATGAATAAAAAGTTAGATGAATTTTATAAAAATATAAAAAAGGGAGGGGTTGGTTTTTTCTACTTCTCTGGACATGGTATGGAAGTAGATGGGCATAATTATCTAATTCCAATAGATGCAGATATAAAAGAGAAAAGTGATACTCCCTATGAGGCAATCTCTTTAGATAAAATTACATCAAGAATGCAAAATGCTAAAAATAGATTAAATATTGTGGTTCTTGATGCCTGTAGGAATGACCCATTTGAAAGAGCAATAGGAAAGGGTGGACTTGCAAAGACAGAGCCAATTGGTCTTTTTATATCATTTTCTACTGGTGCTGGTCAAGTAGCTAGTGATGGAAGAGTTGGTGAAAATGGGTTATTTACAAAATCTCTAATAAAATATATGCAAGAACCTTTAACACTTCAAGATGTATTTAGAAAAACTAGAGAAGAGGTTTATGAAGCATCTAATCATAAACAATTTCCAGCAATATATGATCAGACAATAAGAGGATACTTTTATTTTACAATACCAGATGATGATATTATAGAAAGAGATATACAAAAGAGTAGCTATGTCTATGATTCTATTAGTAGCTCAAATATAGTAGATCAAAACTATGAGTATAGTTCATCAAAAAAATCTATTAAATCTACAAAGAAAAAATCTTTTGAAAGTATAATGGATGAAGAGTTTAATGAATTTATGAGAAGAATGGAAGAGGAGTAAAAAACTCCTCTAAACCCTTTTATCTAAAAAGACATCAATAGAGATAGCCTCAAAATTGCCATCTACCTCTTTTTTTACTTCAACACCTCTAACGCCCATATATTTTTTAACAACTGCTACAATTTCACTTTTTAACTCGTCCATAAATGGGTAATTTTTACCACCTCCACGGTCAGACATAATTGCAATAGATAGCCTATTTTTTGCTACTATTGCACTCTTTTTTTTCTTCCAAAAATCAAACATTATTTAAATATACCTGCTAGTTTTTTAAATAGACCTGTGTCAGCAGATTCAACATCTTTCATATCAACCTTCTTTCCACAGAGTCTATCTGCAATTCTCTTATATGCCTGACCAGCCTCAGAGTTTTTATCTAAAATTACTGGTTTTCCCTGATTTGAAGCATCAATTACTCCACTATCCTCTGGAACTTTTCCAATTAATCTAATATTTAAAATATCTAAGATATCTTCACTCCTTAACATCTCTCCACTTTGCACCATATCTGGAACTATTCTATTTATAATTAAATATTTAGATACCTCTCCTCCATCTCTAACCTTCTGAGACTTTGAATCCAATATACCAATAGCTCTGTCTGCATCTCTAATTGATGATACTTCTGGGTTTACTACAATAATAGCAGCATCTGCAAACTCAATTGTGTGTTCAAATCCACTCTCAATCCCTGCTGGAGAGTCTAATATTACATATTCAAATTTTGATCTTAGTTCATCTACAAGTTTTTTCACCTTTTGAGAGTTTAAAACTCTCTTATCATCAGTTTGTGATGCAGCTAGAAATCTTAGATTATCGTTTACCTTGCTCTTAATTAATGCCTGTTGTAATGTAGCTTTTCCATTCATTACTTGGACAATATCATATACAACTCTATTTTCTAATCCTAAAATCATATCTAGATTTCTTTGTCCAATATCAAAATCAACTACAGCACAAGACTTTCCATTCATTGCAATTCCAAGCCCTAAATTGGCAACTGCGGTAGTCTTTCCAACTCCACCCTTTCCACTAATTACTGCAATTACTATGCCCAAATCATCTCCTTTTCAAATACTGGGGTTATTACTATCTCTTGGTTTTTATACTCAACTCTATTTAATCTACCCTTTAAATAGTTATTATCCAACTCAACACCTTTAAAGATTATGGTAGCTTTTGGAGAGGCTGAGAGTATCATAAAGTTTCCATTACACCACACAAACCCCTCCACTAGTTTTGTAGCAATAAAATTTCCAGATACATAAATATTAGCACCACTATTTACTCTATTTAAAAGTAGTAGGTCACCATCAATATTTAACTCTCTTCCACTTCTAATTATTTCATCATATACTCTTAAATTATTTTGAAGTCTATTTGAAAGCTTTTCTATCTCCATTTGAGCTAAGTGTTTTTCTAAATTACACTCTCTCATTTCTGCTAGAATCTCCTCTTCTAACGCCCTTCTAGTCCTTCCCTTTGGTAGCCTTAAATTATTTGCAAAAATTAACGCTTTAGAGTTCAAATACTCTTTTATTCTATTACTAATTTCACCATTTATAACAATTAAATGATCTTTAAAGAGAGTATAATTTGTCTCAAAAAAGTCTATAAACTCATCTTCATTATCTACACTACACTCAAAAACTTTAACAGAATATTGCTTACTTTGCAAGATAGACTCCCCAAATTGTTATAATTTATGAATATATTAACATTTTAACTTTTTTAAATTAATAATTTGTTTATATTATCAATATTTTTATAAAATTTCTATATCTTATTGGTTATAATTTAAAACATGAAACAAATTATTATATTAATAGCTGTTCAATTTTTTTTAAATAGTTGCTCAACTACTAAATTAATAGCAAAAGAGAAGAGAGAGGGGAGTATTACAATATTAGAGGAGCTATCTCTAAATTTCCCAAGACGTGCAGGTATTCCATTTGAGGGTATATCCGATTTAGCTTATGATAAAAAAAACTCCATGCTATATATGATAGGAGATAGAGGATATCTATATACTTTTTACATTAAATTGAGCCCAAAGAGAATAAAAAAATTAAAATATTTAAATGCTTTTCATATAAAATCTCCAAATGGCACAGTTCTTAAACCAGATATTGAAGGGTTATGTTTAGATAATAAAAATAGACTCATAGCCTCGTTTGAGAGAGTGCCTAGAGTAAAAATGATAAGCAAAGATGGAAGGCTTATTAAAAATATAGATATTCCCGGATTTTTAAGAAATAGATATATATATAGAAGTAAAAATAAGATGTTTGAGGCAATCTGTTATCATAATAAATATAACATTTTAATATCTGCTGAGTATCCAATTAGATATCACTCAAAGAGATTTCAAACAATATACTCTTTGAGTGGAAAAAAATGGCACTTTTTAACTCAAAAATATCCACACTCAGCTGTAACTGCTATGGAGATGATGGACGATGGAAATATATTAATAATAGAAAGAGCATATAATGGTATATATAAACCATTTTATATAACTTTAAAAAAGATCTATATAAATAATTGTGATAGTAAAAATCTTTGTAAGAGTAAGGTTTTAGCTACTCTAAGTAGTAGTAGTGGATGGGGTTATAACAATTTTGAAGGGCTAACTAGAGTTGGAAAAAATAGATATTTAATGGTTTCAGATAATAATGGTCACTATTTTTTATCTACTGTTTTGGTATATTTTAGAGTTGATGAATAAGTTTTAAACTCTAATTTTGTATAATCGAGTTTAAAATATGCAATAGGTTAAAATATGAAATTAATTATAACATTAATAACACTTCTTCTAACTTTTATAAAAGCTGATATGGTAGATGCAATTGCAATTGATGTAAATGGCAAACCAATTACAACATTAGAGATAGAGCGTATGGAAAAGAAGCTTAATATATCTAAGAAGATGGCAGTTGAGCTTTTAATTCAGGATAGATTAGAGAAAAAAGCTATAGAAGATGCAAAAATTGAGGTTTCAGATGAAGAGGTAGATGCCAAAATTAGAGAAATCGCATCAAAAAAGGGGCTTAGTTTAGATATGTTAAGATCCGCTCTACAAAAAGAGGGTATTAATTTTAATAAATATAAAGAGGAGATTAAAAATGCTATAAAAAAAGAGAAATTTTTTATAAAGGAGATTATCCCATCAATTAAAAAACCTACAGAAGAGGACTTAAAACTCTTCTATCAAACACATAAAAATGAGTTTACAAACACAGCACCAATGTCTCAAATTAGTGTAATATCCTACTTTAGTAAATCATCTAAAAAATTAAAAGAGGCAATATCTAACCCTATGATGGTTGTAAATGGAGTAATTAGAAAAAATCAATTAATAGGTCTAAATGATGTGCCACAAAAGGTATATCAACTAATAGCAAATACACCAGAAGGAAGTTTTACTAAACCAATAAATACTGGTAGAGGTTTTGTAGCCTATTATATAAAATCTAAATCTATGCAAAGTATGGATTCTAGTTTTGATATGGTAAAAAATCAAGTAGAATCAAGATGGTTACAGGAGGAGAGAAAAAAAGCTATGAAAGATTTTGTAAATAAGTTGAGAAATAGTGCAGAGATTAGAATAATTAGGCTATAGAGTATGAAAATAGTTCACACCTCAGATTGGCATTTGGGGCAAAGATTTTTTGGAGAAAGCAGAGAGACTGAACATCGAGCCTTTCTAGATTGGTTAGTTAATATTATTGATAGAGATGATATTGATGCTTTGGTTATCTCTGGAGATATATTTGATATAAAAAATCCTCCCAGCTATGCAAAAAGACTCTATAATGATTTTTTAGCTAAAACCAGAGAGACAAAATGTAAAAATATCATAATTATTGGTGGAAATCATGACTCATCACTAGTCTTAGATGAGCAAAAAAAACTTTTAAAACCATTAAAGATCTTTATAGTAGGTGGAGGGGCTACAAAACCAGAAGATACAATATTTAAAATAGAAAGAGATAATAAATTAATTGGAGTAATATCTGCTATTGCCTATTTATCCGAAACAAATTTAAGAGATTCAAAAAAATCATCAGAAGAGAGAGATAGAGCAAAAGAGTTAGAAAATGCAATTGCTAGATACTATAAAAGAGCATACAGAGCATCTAAGAGAGCGATTAAAAATAGAAATCTACCACTAATAGCTACAGGACATCTTAGCACTCTAAGAAGAGAGCATAGTGAGTCTGTAAGAGATATATATATTGGAAAAATTGAGCTGTTTGATAAGAAAAGGTTTCCCCCATTTGATTATATTGCACTCGGACACTATCATAGAAGAGTAGTATCAAAAAATATAGCATATAGTGGTTCTCCAATTATTCTATCTTTTGATGAGGCGAAACATAAAAAATATATCTTAGAGGTAGATATATCAGCAGATAATTTAAATATAAAAGATATAGAGGTTCCAAAGTTTAGAGATCTCTTTACATTAGAGGGTGATATTTTAGATATAGAGAAGAGATTAAAAGAGTTAAAATTAAATAGCCCCATAAAGCCCGCTTTTGTGCAATTAAAATTGAATCCACCAAAAAATTTGATGCATTTAAATTCTAAAATAGATGAGTTAACTAATCTTAGAAAAGATATTAAAATTTTAAAGGTTATAGTAAAAAAAATATCAGATGAGATTATGCTAGATGGATTAGAAGATATTAATAGATTAGAAAATATTAGTCCAGAGGGTCTATTTTTAAAACGGTTGGAGGCAGAAGATTTTACCAAAGAGGCTAGAGAAAAACTCTTAAATAGATTTATTCAGATAAAAAATATGGTGGAGTTAGATGAAAATTGAGTCTTTAAAATTTAAAAATATAAATTCTCTAAAAGGGGAGTGGAGAATAGATTTTCTATCTAATGAGTTTATTGAGAATGGAATATTTGCCATTGTAGGAGAGACTGGTGCTGGAAAGAGTTCAATTTTAGATGCAATTACTCTAGCACTATATGGAAAGACTCCAAGACAAAGAGATATTAACTCATCAAAAAATAATCTTATGACAAAATTGACTGCAGAGTGTTATAGTGAAGTTATATTTAGAGGAAAAGATAATAGAAGATATAGGAGTAGATGGTATCAACATAGAGCAAAGAAGAGAGCAGATGGAAAGCTCCAGACTCCTAGAGTTCTATTAGAGGAGGTAAATAAAAAAACAGTTGCTACAAAAATTGAGGAGTGGAGAGAGGCTGTAGAAGATGCTACAAGATTGGATTTTGATAGATTTTGTAAATGTGTAATGTTAGCCCAAGGAAATTTTAGTGCTTTTTTAAGAGCAAATGAAAGAGAAAAGAGTGAAATATTAGAGCAAATCACAAATACTAGCCTATATAAAAAGATTGGAAAAAGAGTATTTCAAGAAGCAAAAGAGAGAAGAGTTGAATTAGATAGGTTAAAAGAGCGATTGGAGACTCTAAAGCCTCTTATTTTAGAAGATAGAAAAGAGCATGAGGACAGATTTAAAGAGCTAAAAAATTCATTAAGGTCTTTAAAATCTCAGATAGAGGATTTAAGAGAGAAAAAGAGCTCTATACTATTTTTTAATAGAGAACAAGAGGAGTTACATAGGGCAAAAGAGAATTTAATTAAATTAAAGAGTGAATTAAATGAGATAAAAGAGACAAAATCCAAATTGCAAGAGCTTTTTAAAAAAGCTCAGAAGGAGATAGATGAGTTCTATAGTGAAGATGAGAGAAGAGAGGAGCTAATTACAAAAGTAGAAAAATTAGATATTTTATTTAATGAAAAGAAAAAATTAGAAGTTAAATATCAAAAAGAGATTGCAAAATTAAAATCTGCCATAGAGGATAAATCCAAAAAATTAGATAAATTTAATAATATAAAAAGTGTGGATGAATCAAAAGACGAACTATTTTCTTTAAAAGAGCAATATTTAACAAAGAGGTATCTATGTTATGAATATAATAGAATAAAAAATAGTCTAAATGGGATTTTAGAAGAGTTAAGAATTAAAAAAGAGGACTACTCAAATATAGAGACTAAAATTGTAAAAAAAGCAAAAACTCTAGAGGAGTTAAAAGCAAATCTTCAAATAGGAGAGTTAGCATTAAAAGTATTGGAACTTAGAAGATATTTAGAAGATAATGAACCATGTTTAGTTTGTGGAAGTAGAACACACAATATTGAGGCTGTAGGAGATATTCCAACTAATATAGATATAGATGAGATTAAGGAGAAAATAGAGCTTCTCACAAAAGAGTTAAATGGGCTAAAAGTAGAAAAAGAGGTTTTAAAAGAGACTATTAGGACTTTAAGAGAAAAGAGTAGCACTTTACAAAAAGAGCTAAAGCAAATAGAAGATGATATTAAAGATTGTAACTCTTTAGAGATTGAGAAGAAAATAGATAATATAGATGAGAAGATATCTATTTTAGAGACTTATCAACAAAGAGAGGAGATATTAAATCAGATAGACTCTAAAAAAGATAAAATTGCCCTTTATACTAAAGAGTTAGAGGATATACAAAAAGAGATAAAAGAGAATAGGGACTTAAGAGATGAACTATTTTATGGAGATATAAAAGAGTATAAAAAAGATATCTATAAAAAAAGAGTAAAACTTCTAGAAAAGAGAGAGCTTATTACTAAAGACTTAGATTCTATTGAGAATCAGCAAAGAGAAATAGAGTTTATAATAGATGGAAATAAAAGAACGGTAGAGATAAAAACTAATACATTAAAAAATATTAAAAATATAATAGATAATTTTGATTTAGATAGTTTAAATAGAGAACTTTTAGAAAAAGAGAGAGATATATCTCTAAAAAATCAAGAATTAGGTAAAATTGAATTACTTATAAAAAGAGATGATGAGGTTAGAGCTAGATATAAAGAGATAAAGATAAAGCTAGAGAGTCAAATGGAGGATTTAGAGGTCTTAGATACTCTAAATAATTTAATTGGTAGTAGCGATGGTGCAAAATTTGCAAAATTTGCTCAAACTATAACTATGGATTATCTTTTAATATTGGCAAATAGACATCTCAAACATTTAGATAAAAGATATAAAATTATACAAAAGGGTATTTTAGATTTTGTAGTAGTAGATAGATATCAGGCAGATGAGATTAGACCAGTATCTACTCTATCAGGAGGAGAGAGTTTTATTGTAAGTTTAGCCCTAGCATTAGGACTATCCGATTTGGCAGGAGAAAATATAAATATAGAGACTCTATTTTTAGATGAGGGTTTTGGAACCCTAGATGCCCAAACACTTGAGACTATTTTGAGTAGTTTAGATAGATTAAATTCTCAAGGAAAAATGATTGGGATTATATCTCATATAGAGGCTATAAAAGATGCAATATCTCTAAAAATAGAGGTTAAAAAGAGTGGTGGGTTTGGATATTTAAATCCAAAATATAGAATTTAAAAATTCTAAAAGAGACTAAATATTAAGTAAGAATTGTGTAAAATGAAAGAGATTAAAAATTTAAAAGAGTTTGCAACTAAAAAGTATGGACAAAATTTTTTAAAAGATGAGACCATATTAGAAAAGATCGTCGAAGCGATACCCAAGAGATGTTTAAATATTGTAGAGATTGGGTCTGGCTTAGGTGATTTAACCAAAAAATTGATAAATATTGCAGATGTTACAGCGTTTGAGGTTGATGCAAGATTATGTAAGATTCTAGGCTCCACCTTTAAAAGAGAAATTGAGAGTGGACAATTAAAATTGGAGTGTGGAGATGTATTGGAGTATTGGAGGCAAAATGGTAGTCTAAGCAGTAATAATTACTGTCTTATTGCAAATTTACCATACTATATTGCTACCAATATTATTTTAAGAGCATTTAGAGATAGTAGATGTCACGCTATTTTGGTAATGGTTCAAAAAGAGGTAGCACAGAAATTTTGTGCAAAAAGTGGAGATAGAGAGTTTTCTGCTTTTAGTGTGTTAGCATGGAGTATAGGAGAGGCTAGAGTGCTTTTTGATGTAAGTCCTCAAAGTTTTGTTCCAGCTCCAAAAGTTACCTCTAGTGTAATGTTGATTACAAAGAGTAAAAGTATCCAAAATAGTGGATTTGAAGAGTTTTTAAAGGTTGCATTCAAACAACCAAGAAAGAAACTCTTTAAAAATTTATCTTTAAAGTATGCAAAAAAACATCTCTTAACTCTATTTGAATCTTTACATATTGATCCAAATATTAGACCTCATCAGACTGAAATATCTGTTTATCAACAACTATATAAGAAATTAAGTGAGGATAAAACAGATGGAAGAGAACAACAAAAAAAATCAAGAAGAGCACTTATCAAAATCAAAGGAGAGGGTAAAAAAGAGTAGAAGCTCAAATAGTAGAAACGTAAAACCAAAAGGAGACTCCAAAGAGAACTCTTCAAAACAGTCTAAAAGAGTATACAGAAAAAATGGTAATAGAAAAAGACGAAATACCCCGCTAACAAAAGATATAAAAGAGGCTTTAAGATTAAATAGACTCTCTGATGATAATAGAATGCACCCCTACAGACAGATAAATATCAATAATAGAAATAAAATAAGATTTACTCCTCTTGGAGGGCTAGGAGAAATTGGTGGCAATATTGCAGTATTAGAAGATGATGAGAGTGCAATTATCATTGATGTTGGAATGAGCTTTCCAGATGAGACAATGCATGGGGTAGATATTTTAATTCCAGATTTTTCATATCTACATACAATTAAAAATAAAATTAGAGGAATTGTAATAACACATGCCCATGAAGATCATATTGGAGCTGTGCCATATCTATTTAAAGAGTTAAAGTTTCCAATATATGGAACTCCTCTAGCTTTGGCTATGATTGAAGCAAAGTTTCAAGAGCATAAATTAAAAGATGATACAAAATATTTTAACTATATTGTAAAAAGAGAGATTTATGAAATTGGAACTTTTAAGGTAGAGTGGATGCATGTAACACACTCAATTATAGATTCATGCAGTCTAGCAATACAGACTAAAGCTGGAACAATTATACATACAGCTGATTTTAAAATAGATCATACTCCAATTGATGGAATTACAACCGATCTACACCGTTATGCATATTATGGTTCAAGAGGAGTATTGTGTCTATTTTCAGACAGCACAAATTCGCATAAATCTGGCTTTACAAAGAGTGAGGCTGTAGTTGGTAAAACTTTTGATAATCTCTTCTCTGTAGCAAAGGGAAGAGTTATAATGTCCACATTTTCATCAAATACCCATAGACTCTTTCAAGCAATGCAACGAGGAGTTAGCTTTGGAAGAAAGATTTGTATTATTGGTCGTTCTATGGAGAGAAATATAGAGATAACTAGAAACTTAGGATTTGTTGATATTGATGATAGACATTTTATAGAACCTCATGAGATTCCAAAATATCAAGATAATGAACTTTTAATTTTAACAACTGGTTCTCAGGGTGAGGAGATGGCAGCACTATCTAGAATGGCAACAGATGAGCACAGACATATAAAGTTAAAACCAACCGATACTGTAATTATCTCTGCAAATGCAATTCCTGGGAATGAGGGAGCAGTATCATCTCTAATGAATAGATTAGTAAAGGCTGGAGTTACTGTCAGATATAAAGATTTTGAAGATATTCATGTATCAGGTCACGCTGCCCAAGAGGAGCAAAAACTAATATTAAGACTTGTTCAACCAAAGTTCTTTTTACCTGTGCATGGAGAGTATAACCATATAGATCGTCATGCTCAAACTGCTATGGAGTGTGGGATTGATAAGAGAAATATTCTACTTATGAGTGATGGAGATCAAGTAGAGATTACTCCAAAGTATATTAAAAAGGTAAAAAGTGTTAAGGTTGGAAAGAGCTTTATTGATAATCAAAACAATAAAGAGATAAAATCGGAGATTGTAGCAGATAGACAAAAATTGGCTTGTGATGGGATTGTAAATATTGCATTTCAATTTGATAGAGAAAATAAAAAAATAAAAGGAGATGTAGTAGTTACAACTTATGGACTCATACCAAATAAAGAGAGCAAAAAGTTCAATAAGGAGATTTCAAATATTATAGAGTCTTTTCTATTGAATGCTAAAGATACCCAATTAGAATCTGCAAAGAGTATTCAAGATGAGTTAAGAACTATTATTAGAAGACATATAATTAGAACTAAAAAGAAATATCCAATTATTACACCAACAATCTTTTTTGTATAGATTTTTTACCTTAGAGGATTAAATCTATACCCCTCTCCATAAACATTAACAATTGAGTTTTTTGGGATTTTTTTTCTTACAAGTTTTACTAGAGCTCTAATCTGATTTGCATCATACTCTTTATCAAAATCATTATATGAGATATAATCAAAGATTTCAAAAAAACTAAATACCTTATTCTTATTTGAAGAGAGTAACTCTAGTAATCTTCTCTCATTTTTTGTTAATTTTATCTCTTTTCCATCTCTTGTTAAAATCTTTGCTTTTGCATCCCAAATGGTATCTTTATCTAATAAAAATATCTGTCTAGAGCCTTTTTGCTCTTCTATCTCCAATTTTGCTTTTTCTATCGCATCTTTTAAAATTTTTGGCTCTATTGGTTTTATAATATAACGAATAAGATATAGCTCTATTGCTTGGAGTAACTTATCTTGTTCTGCATAAGATGTTGTAATAATGATTTTTACATCTTTATCAATCTGTCTAATTTTTTTTGCAAGAGTTAATCCATCAATTTTTGGCATATTTATATCTAATAAAATAATATCCGGTTTTTTCTCTAAATATATATTATAGCCCTCCTCTCCATCATTTGCACAATATATAGTATCTACAAAATCTTTTAAGAAATTTAAATAGATCTCTTGAATATCCCTATCATCTTCAATATATAAGAGTTTAAGTGAGTCCAATCGTATCCTTTCTTTAAAAAAATAGATATTTTTTGTCCGATTTTTAAATTATACCCAATTTTTTCATTATTAGTGCCAATTTGGCTGTTACTATGCCTTTAACAAAATAAGCAGGGAAGGGAAATTTGATGAAGAAAACATCAATAAAATTGGCAATTACAATATTAGTTGGAAGTAATCTATTAAATGCTTCTTATGTAGAAGATTACGCTCTTACAAAAGAGTATAAACTATTAAACGATATGAAATTAGCTCAAAAACAGCAAGAGGTAATTTTAAAAATGGGTAAAATTCTAGAGACTAAGAGTGTAGATGTAGAGTCTCTAAAAAGACTTGAAGTGAGATTTGAAAAAGTTTTAAATGGTTTGATATATGGAGATGAAAGACTAAATTTAAGAGGCACAAAATTACCATCTTTTAGAGCTAAGTTTTTAGAACTGAAGGGGCTTTGGACAAAAGAGTCAAAACTTATACAAAAGAGTCTAAAAAATGGAGAATTAAAAGATAAAGCACTAGCAAATCTAAACAATATTATGTTGAAGATGAGTGAGTTGATTGATTTATATAATAAATCATATAGTAGATTTAAACAAAAATCAAAAATATCATCTATAGTCTATAGACATACCTTATCTAAGGGGAGGCATATAGCGTTTAATAATTTTTAAAGGTCTCAAACCTTTTTATTTTAATATATGCTATATTGGCTAATTGGCTCTTCTTCTATAATAGCACCATTATAACTATTATACATATTATCGTCTGCAGTTACAGACTCTTGTATCATCTTATCATATCCATATATATCTTTTCTAAAATAAATTGCCCTATCGCCTGGTTTATACTCTCTTTTAAAGACTGTAAAATATGCAGTCTGAACAGGCAGAGGCTTTATAAAACGCATAATTTTATTTTTTAGAGTCTGTCTATATTTATCAATCTGGGCAATATCACTAGGTTTTAAATGCGGTTTTAGAGCTTCTAATAGTTCAAATGGTTTTGATATTCTCATACATCCAGAGCTATATACTCTATATCTTCTTTCAAATAGACTTTTATTATCTGTATCGTGCAGATATACAGAGTATTTATTTGGAAACATAAATTTTATTCTACCCAAAGCATTATCATCTCCTGGAAACTGCACAAATCTATATGGAATATGTCCTTTACTCTCATCTAAATATGGTATAAGTTTATTTATATCTATATTTTTTATCTCTTTACTATTTTTACCCCAGCCCTTAAATACATGAATATTGTGCTTTACCATATAATCTGGCTCTTTCATGAGAGTTGGAATTAAATCTTTCCTAACCAAATTTTCTGGAATATTCCAATTTGGATTTAATTCTAAATATGTCATTTTACTTCTAAAAATTGGAGTTGGTCTCTTATCTCTTCCAACAACTGCTTCCATTCTCAATACCATTTGACCATCTCTATAATACTCCATTGTAAAATCTGGAATATTTACTAAAATATATTCATCTGGAAATCTATTTGGAAAAACCTTCAACTTATCTAAGTTTGTAATAATAGAGTCTATTAACATAGATATTGGTTTATTCATATAATATATTGTAACTTTATCTATAATATCATTCTGTTCTAAATTAAATCTCTCTTTATATCTTCTAATAGCCTCTCTTAACTCCTCATCAAAGAGATTTGAATATCCATACTGTTTTGGATAATCACCCTCTATTGCCAATCTTCTCTTTATCTCTACTATTTTATCATCAACATCTCCAAATTTTAAACCCTGAAAATTTTTGCGATATGAGATTTTATCAATCTTTTGAGTCGCTATTTGTCTATATGTCTCTAGTGCTTCTATCAAATCAGTATGTCTTTTTGGAAGAGGTGTTAGAGAGTTAAATAGTCCAATTATATCTTTTTTTACTAGAGCATCAAAAAGTTTTTTAGGTTTTGGAGGACTCTTTCTTACCATCTCCCAAACTGCTTTTATATCCTGTAGTTCCTTTAACTCTTTTAATTTCTGTTGCACCATATCCCAATCGACATCACTTACAACTATAAATTTAGCAAGTTCTATATAGGCTTTTGTGAGTGCTATATCTAGTGTTGCTAGCTCTTTGCTATTTTGGTTCATATTTATATTTTGTTGTAATAGATAATCGTATTGAGATATTATATCTCTATAAAAGAGCTTATCTTTATAGTTATAGTATGGATTATTTAAAGCCTCATTTAAATCTCTATAATTTTTGCTATGTCCTATCCAGAGTGGCTTATTATTATTTAGAGAATAGAGCTCTCTTACCTCTTTAGACTCATTTTGTAATTTTAGCTTTAATTGATTTTCAAGTTGCGTTGCACAAAGAAAAGAGTATATTGATATTATTAGAAGTATTAGTCTCAAAACAGTCCCCATTTTTTTGATTTATTAAACTATTTATAAAAATTTATATAATCTCTATAGCTAAACCTTTATAAATAGTTTTTAAGATAGAAGGAGAGAAGACTCTCCTTTTAAATCTAATAAATCTAAAAACTATATTTTACACCCACATTAGCACCCCAAGTAGAGTTACTTCCACCAAAGTTTCTTAAGTAGTTAACAATATCTGTAAATACAGAGATATTTGGAGTTACACTATAATCAACCCCATATCCATAAGAGAATCCGCCATTTGTTCCATCAAATGGACTATCTGGAGTTCCATAATGTAGTCCTCTTTTATTATCAACTGGATCAGACATATTGATACTTGAGTATCCAAGTAGTGCATAGATGTTTAATTTGTCATTCATTAGTGGATATTTAGGTTTTAAGTAGATACCAAACTCTGTTAGATTATCTTGATTATCATTTTCTCCAGAAACAGATAGTGCAGCTCTAAGTTCTGCTCCTAAATATTTCATAAAATCATATCCTGCTAAAATTGTAATACCAAATTGTCTATCTTGATACTCCTCTTCAGCAAAAAGATTTACATCATCATCAGCTCTAACTGCCATCTCTGATGCTGCAAGTCCAACATAGAATTTTCCATTACCAAAACCACCAAAAAGAGAAGAACCACCATTATCTTCAGCTTTTTTTGCTGGTGCAGTTACAGCTTTAGCTGGTGTTGTAACTTGAACTGGTGCTGGTGTTGGCTCTGGTGTTGGTTCTGGTGTTGGTTCTGGTGTTGCAACTACATCTCCACTATTAACTATATCTCCACCAACTACGTCTCCACCAACTACATCTCCATTATCAATTACATCTTGAGCTTGTTGATCTGCCTCAATATAATCAGTATTTTCAAATGTTGTAACTCCACCAATATCTCCACCTGCAAAACTCATACTACTCAATAGAGCAATAGCAACGATTGAACTTCTAAATTTCATAACTTAATCTCCTTGTATTTTTAGATTTACACAAGTATAACATATTTTCTTTATAAAAATATAATAAAATATTTAGAATATAGATCTCAATATTAAAAAAAAATGTAATCATATTATCCATTTTTTTTATTTACAAAATCTTTAAATAGATATTTATGTTTATCTGGTAAGTTTTCATATATTAAATAGGCCAATTCTCTTATCTCCCACAATGCACTCTTTGATGTTCTAAGACTCAAAAAGTTTTGTAAACTTCTAGCATTTATTGTCCAAGTCAGCTCTGTCTTATAGGCCTCTGGTAGAGCATACTTTGCAATATCATTTGATATTCCACTTTTGAGTAAATTTTGTAAGCCATTTAAAGAGTTAATAATAGCACTATTGACACTCTCATTTTTAGTTAAAACTACATATTTTTCTACTCTCTTTAAATTCTCAATGCTAAAGGGCTCTTCTGATTTTAACTCTTTTAGAGTATATCTAGTTGATTTTACACTCAAGCTTGCTACTCTATGTCTTGCCAACTCTTGCAATACTGCTCTGCTAATCCCTTTTATATAAAATGTATAGACTAAATGTTCTAGAGTAGATGAGTGTTTATATTTATTCCCAACTCTCTCAATTAATTCTCTATCTTTTTCTCCTCCATTATCACTTTTATTAAAACTCTGCCAACAGGTTCTAATTGCATGAGAGCATACCTCTAGTGGTGTATAGTGCATTAATATTACATTCATTTTTTACTCCAACTATATTAAAAAAAGGTAATTATACTAAACTCTTTTTGATATAATTCTTTTAATATTTACTTAAAATTAGGAAATTTTGAATGCAAAAAATAAAAAATATTGCTGTTATTGCTCATGTTGATCATGGAAAAACAACTCTAATAGATAAACTTCTACAACAGAGTGGAACTTTTGCCTCTCATCAAAAGATTGAGGAGAGAGCTTTAGATAGTAATGATATAGAAAAAGAGAGAGGAATAACAATACTATCTAAAAACACTGCAATAGAGTATAATGGGTATAAAATCAATATTATAGATACCCCTGGTCATGCTGATTTTGGTGGAGAGGTTGAGAGAGTATTAAAAATGGTAGATGGAGTATTACTCCTTGTTGATGCACAAGAGGGGGTAATGCCACAAACAAAGTTTGTCTTAAAAAAAGCAATAGAATTAGATCTAATACCAGTAGTTGTCATAAATAAGATAGATAAACCAAGTGCAGAACCAGATAGAGTAGTAAATGAGGTATTTGATCTTTTAGTAGCATTAGATGCAAATGAAAAACAGTTAGAGTTTCCAGTCTTATATGCTGCTGGAAAAGATGGGTATGCGAAATGGGAGTTAGAAGATAAAAATATAGATATGAAACCTCTATTTGACGCAATTATTAAATATGTTCCATCTCCTAGTGGCTCAAAAGATAATCCAACACAAGCTCAAGTATTTACTCTAGATAGTGATAATTTTGTTGGTAGAATTGGAATAGTTAGAATATTTAATGGCAAGGTAAAGAAGGGAGATGAGTATATTTTAGTCAAAGCCTCTGGAGAAAAGATAAAATCTAGAGTCTCTAAACTAATAGGGTTTAAAGGCTTAAATAGAATAGAGATTCAAGAGGCTGAAGCTGGGGATATTGTAGCTATTGCTGGATTTAATGATATTGATGTAGGAGACTCTATCTGTGATAAAAATAAACCAATTCCTTTAGATCCAATGCATGTAGAAGAGCCTACTTTATCTGTTGTAATATCTGTAAATGATGGACCTCTTGCTGGGACTGAGGGAAAACATGTAACTTCAAATAAGATAAAAGATAGACTCATAAAAGAGATGGAGACAAATATTGCTATGAGAATGGAGAGCTTAGATGATTCTTCATTTAAAGTCTCTGGAAGAGGTGAGCTTCAGATTGCAATATTAGCTGAAAATATGAGAAGGGAAGGGTTTGAGTTTCTACTTGCTCGTCCAAAAGTTGTTATAAGAGAAGAAAATGGTGTAAAGCTAGAGCCATTTGAATATTTAGTAATCGATGTGCCAGAGGAGTTCCAAGGTGTTGTAATTGAGAAATTAGGAAAGAGAAAAGCTGAAATGAAAGCTTTAACTCCTATGCCAGATGGAACTGTAAGATTAGAGTTTGAAATCCCAGCTAGAGGTCTAATTGGATTTAGAAGTGAATTTTTAACAGATACTAGGGGAGAGGGGATTATGAATCACTCCTATTTAGAGTATAGACCCTATAGTGGAAAGGTTGAGAGCAGAACAAAGGGAGCATTAGTCTCTACAGAAAATGGAGAGGCAGTGGCATTTGCTCTGTTTAATCTACAAGCTAGAGGAGTTTTATTTGTAAAACCTCAAGATAAAGTTTATGTTGGAATGATAATTGGAGAGTCTGCTAGAAGTGGTGATTTAGATGTAAACCCAATAAAAAGTAAGCATCTAACAAATATGAGAACTACTAGTGCAGATGAGGCTATAAAACTAGTCCCACCAAGAGTATTGACTCTAGAGGGAGCTATGGAGTGGATTGAAGATGATGAGTTAATCGAAGTTACTCCAAAGAGTATTAGAGTAAGAAAAAGAGCATTAGACCCAATTGTTAGAAAAAGAGAAGCAAGAGAGAAGAAGAAAGGAAAATAGGATATATAATGATGAAAAAATATATAATAATATCTATATTTATACTCTCTAGTTTACTCAAAGCTATGCCATATAGTTTAGAGGAGATAACATCTTCTATTCCATTAAATCCAAACTCTTATAGTATATATATTAAAAATTTAAATACTCAAGAGGAGATTGCCTCTTGGAATATATACAAGCCTATGAAACCAGCATCAGTTATAAAACTTCTTACTACATACGCTGGAGTTTTAGGACTTGGATTCAATTATAGATGGGAAACAAAATTTTTTCATAGCGGTTATATCCAAAGAGGTATTTTACATGGTAATCTAATTGTAAAAGCTTCAGGAGATCCTACTCTAAAGAGTAGTGATATACCAGAAATAGTAGATAATATTGAGGCTTTTGGAATAAAAAAAATATTAGGAGATATTGTAATTGATAGAACTCTTTTTCAAGTGCCATGGCAAAATAGCTCAAGATTTGATAAAAATAGATATAGTCCCTATAATGCTATGCCAGATGCTATGATGTTTAATGAGAGAAAAAGCACGCTATGTATTACTCCAAGTGGAAGAACTGTTAAATTAAATAGGGTAGATAAGGATAGAAGTTATAAGATTGTAAATAGACTAAAGCTAGTAAATAAATCTTGTAGAAAATCTTATTCATGGCCAAAGATTAGAATAAAAACAGATGCCAATCAACGCTCAACCATATTTTTATCTGGAAAACTTTCAAAAAGATGTGGAACTAGAACTATTTGTAAAGTTGTAAGTATGCCTCATCGTGCATTTTACTATGCTCTAAAAGATGAGTTAAAAAAGAGAGGTATCAAATTTGTAGGAACTCTAAAATTAAGAAAAGTATCAAAAAGAGATAAATATATGTTTTCTCACTACTCTCCAACCCTAAAGGAAGTAATATCTATAATCTTAAAAAAGAGTAACAATCTTATGGCAAGACAGCTATTTTTAACTATAGGAACTCTATATTATCAACCCCCAATTAATACACTAAAAGCATCTACAGCAGTTAAGAGAATATTAAATAGACACCATATCTTAGCAGATAACTATACAATTATTCAAAATGGTTCAGGACTCTCAAGAGTCTCAAGAGTCTCTACTAAAACTTTGGCAAATCTATTAGAAGATGCATATTTAAATTATGATTATAGATGGTTAGAGTCTCTCTCAATTGCTGGAATTGATGGAACAATTAGAAGAAGATTTCAAAATAGCACAGTCTTTGGTAGAGCTTGGATGAAGACTGGAACTATCAAATATGTTTCAAATATAGCAGGTTATGTTGAGGGAATTTCTGGAGATAAATATATAGTAATTGTTTTAGTAAACAGTCCAAAAGCTTCAAGATATGGTAAAACATTGGCAAATAGAGTTATTGAGTGGGTGGCAGATAATTTATAGTTAAGTGAATATTGATTTATATTTTAAAAATTGAGTTTAAATTTCAATTTTTTTATTAAAAAAATCATTTTTTAAGCTTAATTTAAGAAAATATAGATATAATTCCACTCACCCAAAGCAAATAAAGCTTATGGCTCGGTAGCTCAGTCGGTAGAGCAAAGGACTGAAAATCCTTGTGTCGGCGGTTCGATTCCGCCCCGCGCCACCATTTAACTAAACATTTTCCCCTTTCTATAATAAATAGATAACAAAACTAACTATCCTAGTTTTTTAAAAAGATTTATCCCCCTTTTAAAAAACTAATAATATTAGTGGCATAAGCTCCCTTTGGGAGATAAAAGCCTATTTCATAATGTGCCTTCTGTTCAATATATTCTGTTTTTATATCTTCTACAAATATCCAAGCATATCTTCTAAATCCATTTTTTGCAATATTCTCTTTTAAATACGGCTCTTCAAATATTTTAGCAACACCTTCTGCTCTTATCACTCTTTTTCCAGATAGAACCCCAGTTACTGATATATCTCTATTTTTAAATCTCTCCGCTTCACTCTCTATATTTTCAGCAATAAAAGCTCTACCATAAGGATAGTGCATTAAAACATCTCCACTTAAAATCTTAAAAAAGTGTTTTTGAGACTTAATGTTTTTTAGACTGTTTTGAGGGAGTTTTAAAATCTCTTCAACCTCTCTCTCACTAAACTCTTTTAGAAGTAGAGATAACTCAACTCTTTTTGAGAGCCATAAATTAAATAGGTAACTCTGATAAGAGTTAATTAGAAGTTTTTTTAACTTCTTATCTCTAACCTTTAATTTTCCCTCAACTATTTTTTTTCCATCTTCAAAATTTCTATTCTCTACTCCAAATCTCTGCTCTCCAAAGTAGTTTGGTGCTCCATTACTATCAATCCATTTAAGAGTTGAATCAAGCTTATCCTTTTGAACTCCTAAAACCTTTTTTAGTCTAATCTTAAAATAGTTACCCTTTAGGTGCCCTACTCTTATCTTATTATTGTGTCTTGTAATATCTAATATCTTTATCTTTGGGTGTTGAAACTTTTCTATTCTCTCTTTTATACCTTTATCTAATATAGAGATATATTGAGTAGTTAGAGCATGTTTATCTTTTAGCCCAGCATAACCTATATCTTTTGGGCTAATATTTAGAAATTTTGATAAGGTCTCTATCATCTCCCAAGTGGTTAAGTCCTTTTTTCTAATATGAATAATTAGATGTTCTCCCTCTTTGCTAAACTCATATAGTGGAACCTCTTGAACAATAAAATCCCTTGGAGATTGATTAAATAAAAATTCATTTTTTACATTTAATGGATAAAGTCTCTTCAAATTATTTCCTATTGGTGGTAATCAATACATTTAAATCTGTTTTTATTATCTGCAATTTTACCAAATATTGTGAGTTTCAAGTTAAAAGAGTTAGCAATCTCTTCTATCTTTTCTCTATTCTCCTCTCTAAACCCAATCAACATCTCATACTCTTCGCCACTTCTACCAATATCATCATCTATTTTTATTAACTCTATAAACCCTAAGTTATTATAATCTAAGAGCTTATTTGTATCACAAAATAGTCCATCACTAATATCCATACCAGCAGATAAAAACTCTCTAGTTCTATATATAAAATCTCCTCTTAAAATTGGCTCTATAAATCTTGAACTCTTCTCTATCATCTCTCCTCTAAAGAGTCTCTCTAAATCTCTCTTACTCCCTCCAAGCTCTCCCGTATAGGCTAGATAATCTCCAACTTCTAACCCTTTTCTAGTTAGAGGATTTTTAGAAGTAGAGATAATTGTAATAGAAAAACTCAAAATATTAGAAATTAGTGTATCTCCTCCAATAATTTCACACTCAAATTCTCTTGCTGTATTTTGAAGGGATATTAAAACCTCATCAATCTCTTTTTTAGTAAAATCTTTTGGAATTGATAGAGTAACTAGAGCATATTTTGGTTTTGCACTCATAGCAATAGCATCAGATATATTTACTATCATAGCTTTTCTTGCAATTTGAGAGAGGCTCATCCACTCTCTTTTAAAGTGAACTCCCTCATAAAAACCATCCATACTATATATAGTATCGCCAACAATAGCCCCATCATCACCAATATAGTTAGACTCTAATCTATCTATTAGATACTTCTCTCTATTTAACAAAATAGCCCCTTTATACTAAAAATGTAAAAAAATGTTACATATTTGAATTTTTTTTGATAAAAAATATAATCCTAGATTAATAAATAGTTTGGAATTGTATGGGTATTTTAGATTACAGTTCTATTCTAATGGAAAATTCGTAACAAAATAAATATAATTTATTATACTATTGTTACTATTAAAGATACTTATATTTGCTTAAGATATAATCTAAACAAATTCTTAAATTAAAAGGACATGGCAGTATGGATGTTAAAATCTACGAATATGATGCTGTGATTGTTGGTGCTGGGTTAGCTGGGTTAGCGGCCGCAAAAGAACTAACAGAGGCAGGTAAAAAAACGGCAGTTATAACAAAACTTCACCCACTAAGAAGCCATTCTGGAGCTGCTCAAGGGGGAGTAAATGCAGCACTAGGAAAAGATGACTCTACTGAACTTCATGAATTTGATACTGTAAAGGGTTCTGACTATTTAGCAGACCAAGATGCAGTTGAGCTTATGTGTTCTAAAGCCCCAGAGACAATTCGCTGGGCAGAGAGAATGGGTGCTGTTTTTTCAAGAAATGAAGAGGGAGATATTGCCATAAGACCTTTTGGAGGTCAGAGTAAACCTAGAGCTTGTTATGCAAAAGATAGAACGGGCTTAACACTTCTTCAAACAATTTATGAACAAGCACACAGAGCTGGAATTGAAGTGTTTGATGAGTGGTATGCAGGAGACTTACTATATAAAGATAATAAAGTATATGGAGTTGTAGCATATAATATTAGAGACCTAAGAGAGGTTGCAATATTTAATGCTAAAGTTACAATGTTTGCAACGGGAGGTCACGCTAGAGCATATAAAATAAACTCAAATGCACATGCAAATACAGGAGATGCACTCTCAATTGTGGCTAGACATGGACTTCCACTAGAAGATATGGAGTTTGTTCAATTTCACCCAAGTGGACTAGGAGGTAGTGGAATATTAATCTCTGAAGCTGCAAGAGGAGAGGGGGGAAGACTCTTCAATAGCGAGGGTGAGAGATTTATGAGCAAATATGCACCAAATGCTATGGAGCTTGCTTCTCGTGATGTGGTAAGCCGTGCTATTATGCAAGAGGTTAGAGAGGGAAGAGGTGTTGGAAAAGATAAACAATCTGTAAATATTGACCTAACCCACCTAGACCCAGAGATAATCTTAACTAGACTTCCAGAGCTAAGAGAGCTTGCAATCACTTTCCAAGGGCAAGATATGTTAAAAGAGCCAATTCACATCTCTGCTACTGCTCACTACTCTATGGGAGGAATTCCAACTAATATAGATTGTCAGGTTCGAAAAAATCCAAAAGAGTTAGTAGAAGGCTTCTATGCAGCTGGTGAGTGTGCTTGTGTATCGGTTCATGGAGCAAATAGATTAGGGGCTAACTCACTTCTTGAAGCACTCTTTTTTGGAAGACACGCAGGAGAGAATATGGTAAAAGCTCTCAATGAGGGTGTAGAGCTAAGAAGAGCTACAAAAGCTGATGCAAAACCATTTATTGATGAGCTAACAAGAGTTAAAACCTCAAATGGAAAAGAGAGTGTAGCAAAACTTAGAGCAGAGCTTCAAGAGGGAATGACTGCAAATGCTGGGGTATTTAGAAGTAAAGAGTCACTAGAAAAACAGCTAAAAAATATTGATAATCTAATTCAAAGATTTAAAGATATTAGAATTGATGACAAATCAAATACATTTAATACAGACCTCCAAGAGGCACTAGAGCTTGGACACATGTTGGAGTTTTCTAAGTTTATTGTAGTTGGAGCATTAAATAGAGAAGAGAGTCGTGGAGCACACTATAGAGAAGATTTCCCTCAAAGAGATGATGAGAAGTTCTTAAAACACACCTACGCATATATGGATAAAGATTACAATATCTCCATAGAGTTAGCTGATGTTGTGCTTGGCAAATTTGAGCCTATGGAAAGAAAATATTAAGGAGGTCTAAAGAATGGATAATAGTAGTAGAAAAGTGCAAATAAAAGTTTTTAGATTTAATGCTGAGACCGACTATCTCCCATACTATAAAACCTATGAGATGGAGGTGGAAAAAGATGATTTAGTCCTAGACCTCCTAAATAGAATAAAGTGGGAACATGATGGCTCATTCTCATATCGCCGTTCTTGTCGTCATGGGATTTGTGGGGCTTGTGCTATTAAAGTAAATGGAAAGGCTACTTTAGCTTGTAAACAGAACGCTATGGAGCTTTTAGAGCTATTTAATAATGAGTTAGTCTTTGAGCCATCTAGTATTAAGCGTTCAGTAAAAGATATGATAATTGATAAGAGTGACTTCTGGGAGAAACACCACGCTATTAAAGCCTATGTGGATACAGAAGTTGACCCACACCCAACACACGAAACAAAACAGACCCCAGAACAGGTTGAAAAGTTCTTAGATTCCGACCTATGTATCCAGTGTGGGGCTTGTCACTACTCATGCCCAGTCTTAGAGGTAAATGAGGACTATTTAGGTCCTGCTGCTTTTGTGGCTGCTTATAGATTTAGCATTGACCCAAGAGATAACTCAACAAAAGAGAGATTAGAGACTACTGCTAAGATGGGTCAAGGTGTTTGGGATTGTGTTAAGTGTTTTGAGTGCACCGAGGCTTGTCCAAAAGAGATTAATCCATTTGAGAAAATTACAAAACTCCACAATATGCAATTTGAGCATAAAGTAGCAAAAAGTAATGTAGCAACAAGACACGCTGAAGGGTTTGTAAGAAGTATAAAGAGACACGGTTTCTTAGATGAGGCTGATATTGTAGTTTACTCTGAAGGGTATCTTAGAATGTATAAACATATAAAAACTGCAATCAAGATGAGTAAAGCTGGAAAAATTCACTGGAGAGATGCACTCCCATGGGTTGATAACGTTCCAAAATCTAAAAACTTAGATGAGATTAAGAAGTTAATAGAAATCTCACAAACAAATAAGCTTTAATAAGGAGAAGTGATGAAAGAGCAACTACACTACGCACTATTTACAGGATGCACAGCAAAACAATCAACCCCTGAACTTCTCTCATCTACCCTTGCAGTAGCTGAAAAGTTGGGAATAAAGATTACAATTTTAGAGGAGGCTAGTTGTTGTGGAGCTAGTCACCTGCAAGATTTTGATGAGTTTTTAGCACATGTGCTAAATGCTAGAAATATCTGCTATGCTGAAAAGATGGGTCTAACTATGATTACAATTTGTAATACATGTCAACTAAACTCAGCTATGACAAAACATGCCCTAGATACTGACCCAAAACTAAGAAAAAAAGTAAATGAGAAGTTAAAAGAGGTAGGGCTAGAGTATAAGGGAACAAGTGAGATAAAACACTTCTTATATGCTCTAATTGATGATTACGGGGTAGATAAGATTAGAGAGAGAGTTGTAACTCCTCTTAGTAAATTTAATATTGCTCCATTTTATGGGTGTCATAATATTAGACCAAGTGAGCTACACCACCCAAGTAATGGGGGAGAAAACCCTTATGTTCCAAACTCACTAGATAGATTAATTGATGCATTAGAGGGGAATGTGGTAGATTATGACCATAAGAATAAGTGTTGTGGTTTCCATGTAGAACTCCAAGCAAACCATACGAGTGAGGTTTTAGCTGGAAATGCTATGATTGATGCAGTAGATAACAATGCTGATTTAATGGTAACTCCATGTCCACTTTGCCACCTAAAGATGGATACATATCAAGATGATATAGGAAGAGTTATTGGAAGAGATGTAGAGCTTCCAGTCCTACATATGCCTCAAATGGTAGCTTTAGCTTTGGGTTGCACTCCAAAAGAGATTGGATTAAATTATCATGTCCAACCAGCAGAGCATATTTTAGAGGAGGTTAAATAATAGAACCTTATTGGTTCTATTTATAGACTATAGATTAATAGTAATCTATACAACCAATAGAATCAGCACTTCCACCAGCAAAATAGTCTCCATCAAAACTAACTAGTGAATATTTTCTATCATTACCTAATGCCCTTTTTAATCCATCTATTGATAAGAATCCAAGAGAGTCTGCACTCATCATATTAGCAATCTCTTTTGGGCTATATTTTGTAGATATTAGCTCCTCTTTTGTTGGGGTATCTATACCATATCTACACGGAAATTTTATCTCTGGAGAGGCAATTCGCATGTGAACCTCTTTTGCACCAATATCTCTTAACATCTTTACAATCTGCTTTGAGGTTGTCCCTCTAACTAGAGAATCATCAATTATTGCAATTTTTTTTCCAGATATTATATCTTTTATTGGAGATAGTTTTAATTTTACCTTTAACTCTCTTGCTTTTTGTGTCGGTTCTATAAAAGTTCTACCTACATAGTGATTCCTAACAATTCCCATTTCAAAATCGACTCCTAACTCTTTTGCAAATCCTCTAGCTGCTGCTACTCCAGAGTCTGGAACAGGAATTACTAAATCAACATCAGCTGGAGATTCTTTTGCAAGTTCTCTTCCCATCTCCAATCTTTTAATATATACATTTTTTCCATCAATTACAGAGTCGGGTCTTGCAAAATATATATATTCAAATGCACAAGGTCTATAGTCTGGTTCAAATATTTGCTGAGATTTTGGTTCTTTTCCTTTTTCAAAGATTAACATCTCACCAGCTTTTACATCTCTAATAAACTCAGCACCAACTAAATCAAAGGCACATGTTTCACTTGCTACAATCCAACCACCACTCTCTAATTTTCCAATACTAAGAGGTCTTATTCCAAATCTGTCTCTGATTACAAACATTTTACTTCTACTCTGAATTATAAGACAGTATGCCCCTTCAATTTTGTTTAACATATCTTTTATTCTAGCCTCTAGGCTATCTTCTTGGCTTTTTGCAATTAGATGGACAATATTTTCTGTATCCATTCCAGTTTGGAATATTGCCCCATTTTTAATTAGACGGTTTCTAACTTCATATTTATTTACTAGGTTTCCATTATGTGCTACTGAAATTTCTCCAAGTTTATATCTGGCAAATACTGGTTGAGCATCTAAGATTGAGTCATCTCCAGCTGTAGAGTAGCGATTGTGCCCTATTGCACAATCACCCTTTAACTTTTTAAAGCTCTCCTCATCAAATACATCTGTAACTAAACCTCTATCTTTTATAAGATGAATTCTCTTTCCATCTGCAGATGAGATTCCAGTTGCTTCTTGCCCCCTATGTTGCATAGAAAATAGAGCATAGTATGCAATTTTACTAGCGTTTTTATCTCCAAATACTCCAACAACTGCACACATAAACTATATTCCTAAACAATCATTTATGGAGTATAGACCATTTGGTTGTCCAACGAGCCATTTGCAAGCTCTAATTGCACCTTTTGAGAAGGTTTCTCTACTTGTTGCTGTATGGTTTAGTTCTAAAAACTCTCCATCTCCATAAAATCCAACTGTGTGTCTTCCAACTATATCTCCACCTCTAAGAGCCATGACTGCTATTTCATCTTTTGTTCTAGCCCCAATTTGTCCATCTCTTCCAGATATTCTTACTTTATTTAAATCTAAGCCTCTCCCTTTTGCAGCAAACTCACCAAGAGTTAGTGCTGTCCCACTTGGTGCATCAACTTTATATCTATGATGTTGTTCTACTATTTCTATGTCGAAATCTTTTAGAGTTCTTGAGACTTGTTCTACAAGCTGTTTTAATAGTGCAATTCCAGCTGACATATTAGATGAATAAAGAAGTGGCATCTTTTTTGATGTTTCTACTAAAAGATTTTGTTGATGCTCATTAAATCCAGTTGTAGCAATTACCAGAGGAGTTGGATTCTTTAATGCTTTTTCACATAACTCTTGAGTTGCAACTGGTGCAGAAAAGTCTATTACTACATCAGCATTTTTTAATACTTCATCTATACTATTTGTAAGTATTACATCTTCTGGAACGTTTACTTTTAGCTCATCAAATATATGTAGAACAGAGAGTTTTAAACTCTCATCTTCTAATACATTTTTAATTAGATGAGCTCCCATTCTACCTGTGCTTCCTACTATTCCTACTTTAACCATTTAAAATATTCCTACTATTTTTTAGTGAAATTATACACTTTTTTTCTTTGGCATTAAGGTTGTTCTTGATAATCATACTCCTCTTCATTGCAAGTTGTTCCACCATCAAATATAATCCACTCCCATATGTTTGTAAGCTTATCTCTAGCATCTTTTCCATCACAACTATATATACTATCTCCTGCATTAAATTGAACTCCAGCAGTTAATATCTGATCTGCCCAACCATTTAATAGAGCATCATAATTTTGTGTAGATAGTTTAACTCCAAGAAACATCTCTTTCATACTTCTAACTTTCCCAACTCTCCAACTTGATATATCTTGATCAAAACTTTTTGCCTCTTTAAACATACCATTCATATTTGTTACATTAGATACGTCCCAAGAGCCTATATTTTGATTAAATGTATAAGCATAAGCAAACATATAGCTTGTATCTGTAATATTTGATATATCCCAATTACTCAAATCACCATTAAAAGATGTAGCCCCATAGAATGCATATTTTGCAGATTTTACATTGGAGAGATTTGGTTTATCTGTAGCTTCGCTCTCTAAAGCAGAACACTCCATAAAGCTCTTTTCTAAGGATTCTAATTTTATATCTCCCCACTTCTCAATTGAGATAACTTTTCTAGCATCATTTTCTATTGTATTTAAATCTCCATCACTTCCCTTTCCAAATGCAATTTTTGGAAATTTTCCAAATATGGAGACTCTATATTCTCCCTTTGAATTATATGTATGAGTGATATCTGTTGTTAAATTTAAGTCATAAGTTCCATCTCCCCAATCTACACTATAGTTATATCCATCTCCATCTGTAAGTATCATAATTTGATTATTACTAGATACTCCATTATTATCTGTTTTCCAGACCGTAACAAATGCATTATCTGGAACTCCTGTGTAATTTGAAGTTGTATTATTATCTTTTATTGGATATATCTCTTCTGCTCTTTGGGGTGTAATTTTTATTTTTTTATAAACCTCATCTAAGATTTTATCTACACACTCTAAATTGTTATTGCAGTTATTTAATCTATTTGGAAGTCTATTTTCAACTCCATTTTTAATTAAGACTTGAGAGATTTCTATTAAGTCATCTCTTATAGCCTGTTCTGCTAATATATTGTAGTTTTCATCTTTAGAGAGAGTAGATGATTGTGGAGATACATCTGGTTGAGCTAATCTATCTCTTAGGGTGTTTAAGTTCTCTTCAAATGCTTTAAGTAGCATCTTATAAAATCTATCTTGAGTCTCTTTATACTTTAGATTCCTAATTTTTTCTACATTTTGAGGTGTTAAATATTTTGCATCTATTGCAGATTCAAAAATAGATAACTCTTTCTCTTTTTGCTCTTTAGATAGACCATCAAAGTGTAAAAAGAATTTTCCATTATCATATTTTACTATAGCTCTATCTTGAAGAATTAATAATAGAGGTTTCGTAGAATCGTAAGTTTCTAATAGATACTTTCCGTCTTCTATGGCCATAATTTTAGATAGTATAGAATCTAGGGTATCTTTTTTAGTTATTGTAATTTTTGCTTGTAGTTCAGAACTCTCACATACACTATTTCTATTACTATTTTGACATATATTTACAACTATTTCTCTTGGAATCCCAACTAAATATAATATTTTTCTCAATAACTCTTTAGCCTCTTTTGAGTTTTTACCACCTCCACCTCCGCAACTGACAAATGTAGCTATGGTTATGGTTGATAATACATATACTATCTTTTTCATGATAAGTCCTTTTAGTTGGTAATTAATATATATTATATAATTTTTAGTTTAAAGATATTTTTTTATATTTTAAACATATAAAAAAACTCCTCTGATTCTTTTAAAATAGAATTTATATAATAAAATTATCTAGATATTTCCTTTTTTTTAGTAAAATTGTTAATATTTTTATTAGGAGATGCTCATGTCTATTTATAAATCAACTATTCTTAGTAGTCTAGCTATATTAGTTCTTAGTGCTTGTGGAGGTGGTGGCGGAGGAGGAAGTAGTAGTAAACTAACAGATACTAATAGAGTTACAAATCTACCCCCTAGTGTATATGTAGGAGAAGATGCAAAGGTTCAAGTAAATAAACCAGTTACAATTTATGCTAAGGCAAGTGATCCAGATGGTGTTATTAGTGAGATTGAGTGGACAAAGGGTGATGAGGTCTTGGGCACTACTTTAAATCTTACATATACACCAACAGAGGTTGGAGAAGAAATATTAACATTAACAGTTACAGATAATGATGGTGCATCTGCTAGTGATAGTATAAAATTGAAAGTTGTAGATGAAAATATAGGAGATGTAGTAATTGATAATGGTGATCCTCTCCCATTTTAAGGAGTAACTTTTAAAATTTTGAGATTTCTACTTTTAGAAATCTCTCTAAATAGCTCTCTATTATAGTTATTTAAAAATAGAGCTTGAATTAAAAATGAGTTAAATAATTTTTTATTCATAACAAAAACGAATCTATTTTGTATAAGTATATATATATTGTTTTTTGTATTATATACTCTTTTGAATTTTATCTTATCTCCATTTAATATAACAATCTCTCTTGCTCTTGCATTCTCATTAAAGTTGGTAGAGAGAATGAAACCACTTCTTAAATCTATTTTAAACCTAGCAGTAGTTTCTAATAGAAAATCTCCATTA
>Ga0256843_1000506_pt1 | contig 33457 bp, 35 predicted proteins | sample AlvinellametaG_FD_191572 | JGI IMG/M metagenome (GOLD analysis project Ga0256843, IMG submission 191572) | Pompeii worm associated microbial communities from hydrothermal vent at the East Pacific Rise, Pacific Ocean - Alvinella | ecosystem: Host-associated > Annelida > Integument > Unclassified ...
GCATGGCTATAATTCCTTACATTTTATTGTAGGAATTATAGCAAAATAGAGTTAAAAATTAGCGTTTAAGACCTATAAGTGTCTCAAGGAGCTGATCAGATGTAGTAATAGTCTTACCATTTGCCTGATACCCACGCTGAATGATGATAAGGTTTGTCAGTGATTTTGAGAGGTCAACATTTGATCCCTCAAGTGCCGCACTCTGAATAAATCCACGCCCGGCAGTCGCTGCTGTACCGATAATAGGATCTCCTGAGTTGGCTGTTTGAATATAGACATTTCCACCCTCAGTAGAGAGACCTTCATTGTTGGTAAATTTTGCCATACTAATTTGTGCTAGACCAAATGAGCGACCATTTGAGAATGAACCAATTAATGTACCAGACTGATCGATACGAATACCAACAAGATCACCACCTGTATAACCATCCTGACTAATACCTGATGTTGCAGAAGGTGAGTCAAAACTAGTCATACCATCAAACTTGTTTGGCGTACCCAAAGATAGATTAACTGTCTGATTTGGTCGTGAACCATTGTTTGCAGAAAAAGAGATAGTTCCAGGATTATACTGTGATATTGAACCATCCTCGTTAAACTTAATAAAACCTCTTAGCTCATTTTTTGGAGGAGCAGTATCAATAGTAGCTGGATCTGGAACACTAACTATCATATCCCACTCACTCTGTGATGTTTTTCTAAAAGCAGTTCTAAGTGTATGTTTTGTTCCCAAAGAGTCAAAAATATCAATAGAACTTGAGTGTGTTGCTGCATTAATATCTTGTGAAAAAGCGAGAGAACCATCTGTATTTGGCAGTGTTGACTCAAGTGCTTTCATTGTTGTAGTAAAACGAGGATTCTCTACAATATCATTCGCACTGTCTGTAAATGCAGTTATACCAACACTAAAGTCTGAACCATTATCGTTAGAGTTATCGATAACAATTTTTCCTTTCTCATTTACAGTAACTGTCGCTGTATTGTTTGGAACAGAGCTATCGAGTGCATCTTGCATATCAGAAACCAAATCAGCAACAGTTGTAAATTTTTTATGTGTTGCATCTGTATCATCTGCACTATCTGAATTATACTGCATAGTATACTCTGTTGTATTCCCTGCATTATCTGTTACAGTAAAGACAATCCCTTGATCATTTTTGAGAGAAAATGCCTCTCCATTACTGTTAAACATTACCCCCATATCACCTGATGGAACTATTGTACCATTCTCATCTTTTACATTCCCATCTTTATCAATCTGATATGCAGGAGAGAAGCTGTTTACTAATGGTCCCGAGTTTAGGTTAGCTTTTATAATAACCTCTTCTGTAGCTCTTGCCGGTGTTGTAAGCCCTGGTGGGATGTTAATATCTTGAATCGGTGCAGTTGAGTCAACTTTGCCAGTATCTGGGTCACGAAGCCAACCCTGTACTATAAAACCGTTGTTATCTACAAAGTTCCCCGCAGCATCAAACTTAAAGTCACCTGCACGTGTATATTTGTAAGTATTTCCACCATCAGGAGAGATGATAAAAAAACCGTCACCCTGAATAGCAACATCTGTATTTTTGTCGGTATTTTGGATAGAACCCTGTGAAAAGATGCGCGTTGTAGAACTTACTGAAGAGCCAAGTCCTATCTGCACAGGGTTTTTCCCTCCAAGTTGCCCCTGAGGAGCTGTTGCTATTGACTTTGTTTGCGCCAAAAGATCAGAGAAGTTTGCACGAGAGTATTTAAAACCCGTTGTATTTACATTGGCAATATTATTTGACTCAACATCCATCGCAACCTGATGAGACTGTAAGCCAGATACGCCTGAAAAAAGTGATTTTAACATTTGAAATCCTTTATATCTATCTTTATATATTTAGATAGTTTTACTGCATAATCTAAAGCACGTAGTGTTCCAGATTGTTAAGCATCCATATTGAGAGCTTTTTGAATCATCTCATCTGCCGTTGTTACCGACTTTGAGTTGGCATCATATGTACGCTGTAAGATAATAAGATCTGTCAGGCCTACCGTCATATCTACATTTGAACCTTCAAGTGTAAAGTTACTCACCTCTGTCCCGACAATATTCTCTCCATTTTCATTTTGATAGAAGATCGGCTTTCCGCTATTTACCGATGGTGAGAAGTAGGTACCCGATACACGCTCAAGTCCTTGGTCATTTTGAAAATGATAGATCGCAACTCTACCAACACTGCTTTGCATACCATTGGTAAAAGTAGCTATAACTTCACCATTTCTATTGACATCATAACCACTAAGCTCTCCACCAACAGTACCATCTGCAAAAGTTGAAGCAGAGATATCTACATTTGAGATAGCGACAACACCATTGAAGCCACTTCCAAGATCTATCTCTACTGGTGCTCCATTGTTGTCAATAGTTGTCAATGTACTTGATATCAGTGCTCCTGACTCATCAAAAGCAACTACACCCTCTTTGGTATCATAGATTACAGTAGGGTTATTTAAATCTTGTGTGACAGCTTTGACATTCCACTGTGTTCCTGGAGGTGTCTGTTGCTCACGCATTGTAAACTCAAGTTTAAGTTCATTCTTCTTACCATTTGGGTCAACAACGCTTGCACTCATTGTTCTTGTCTCAGGTGTTGTCCCTATGTTACCAATAAACTCTGCTTTGGTTGATGCTTCTGGTGGGTATATGAGTGTTTTTGGAAAACGCAGTTTCTCCTGCTTCTCAACATCTTCCAAAGCTACCTCTGAGAGCTGCTTTGTTAATGTCTCACCATCAATGTTTCCACCCATGGTTCCAAGTACATGGTAGCCATCAGTAGTGACAAGATCATCATTCTCATCAAAAGTAAAAGCCCCGTTTCTTGTATATAAAGGGTCATCATTACCCTGTACTCCAAACCAACCATCACCAAAGATAGCCAAGTCAGTACTTCTGTCCGATAAAAGATATGAGCCTGATGACTCAATCATAGGCGTAGCTTGCAGTGATGTACCTAGACCTATAGAGTCACTTGTGCTGTTATGGACTGTACACATAGATTGTTCAAACAAAGAGGAGAACTCATAATTGCTTCCACGAAATCCGGCAGTATTGACATTTGCCAAATTGTTTGAAACAACATCTATCCCATAAGAGCTCGACTTAAGTCCTGAAAGACCCGTATAAAAAGCTTGTGTCATCATAATAGCTTCCTTTAGTAGATCTCTACAACATTCTCTAGTGGAATATAGCCAGAGCCAACTTTGACATAGGTCTCACCCTCATCAAAACGAACAGACTCAATAGGGTATGTTCCAACACGCGTATTGAGCGCTTCACCGGCACTGTTTGTATAAGAAGCTGTTACATAGTAGATACCCTCATCAACACTGTTTCCTGCACTATCTTTTCCATCCCAAGTATAGGTATATAGACCAGCATCACCCGCCTCTGCACTTATTGTAGAGATAACTCTTCCATCGCTGTCAAGTATCTCAACATTTCCATAAGCCACATCAGATGGGAAGTAGATCTCAAATGTACTCTCTTCTCCCTCTGTTAGTGTGATGGCATTACTTCCAAGATCTGCCGTTTTTCCTATGGCTGAAATAGCAGAAAAGTCACTCGAAGCTTTCATTGTAGCTACAAGATCTTCAAGTGCTTTATTTGTGTTGTCTGTTGCTTCAAGTGTTGCAAGCTGTGATGTTTGTGTAAGTATCTGCTCTGTATCAGTCGGCTCTGTCGGATCTTGATTTTGTAGTTCAACCAAAAGCAGCGTCATAAAGTCATCATTACTCAAACTTGTTTTATCTTCAACCAAATCTGCTGTCGTTTGATAATTACCATAGACTGAAGAGTCTAATCCTATTGAGTTAATTGCCATAATATATCCTTTATTTTATGCGTAGTTTGGAACTACAATCTCTAAAGAGCTTACTATCTCATCTCTTTGCTCTTCACCCTCAAAGTAGCTGTACTCACTGCTTGAGCGCTCTCTTTGTTGCTGCTGTTGCTGTGAAGCAGCCTGATCTTGCCCTTGAGAGTTATTACTAAAGTTTAAAGAAGCATTATTTATTCCAGAGTTTTGCAGCTGAACTTTTAGATCATTGGCATTCATAGCCAGAGCATTGATAGCTGCGTTGTTTGAGGAGAGATTGACATGGAGGTTTTTCCCACGCTGCACAACGGTTAGTTCTACTTCACCCAGATGTTCCGGATTGAGCTGCACTTTGACTCTTGTAAAAGGAGCCTTATAGTTATCTATTGCTGTTTTTACATCTTGTGAGAGATATTTTGTCATCTGTTTTGCTTCATTGAGCTTGACCTCGAAGCTCTCTGCTTTGAGTATCTTTGTTGATGACTCATTTTTAAGAGGCTCTTCAATACTCTGCTCTTGCACTTCTCTCTTTTGAAGCAGAGACTCTAAACTTGTATCACTCTCACCCATTGCCTGTGGAGCAATAACACGTGCTGTTGCAGTTGAGAAGTCTGGAGTAAAGAGTTTTTCACTATGAGATGAAGAAGCTTTCTCTCCCTGAAGTAAGAGCTTGAGTGTCTCATCTGCTCTTTGTTTCTTACTCTCAGGAGCTCTTACTGTTTGGCTCTGTATCTTGACACCAACAAACTCCTCTGTTGAGACATCTCTTTTACTTTGTGCAGCAAAAAGTGGTTCATTTTTAACTGTTTGAGGCAGTTCAGCTCTTTTTTGCTCTATATTTTTTTGTGATACCTTATCAGGTTCAATATCACTATCAAAACTCTTTGTACTCTTTTTTATCTCTACTTTTTGTTTGTTTTTTGATACTGCATCACTTTTTTCAAGAAGTGCTGATCTATCATCCTCTTGTATCATCTGTAGTGTCGTTGTAGTCTCTTTATTGTTCTCTATCTCTTGCAGTGTTATCTTTGAGAGGTCTATACCCAGTTTTTGTGCAAAATCTGCCAGACCCTTGAGTGTTTTTGGCAGAGTCTCCGCTTGGCTGCGTAAATAACCTTCAGAAGAGACAATCTGGTTTTTGAGATAATCTTTGGCATCGTAGATGAGTTGTTTTAGCTCTGTAGTGCTCATATTTTGCGTTATGTTTTCGTTGAGCTTTAGAGTACTATTTGTGAGCATATCTTCAAGCTCTTGTACTGCACTCTTTTCATCACTTTTTAAAAGACTCTGTAGTGGAGAATTTTGCTTCTTTGAAGCTGTTTCATCTTCAAGAGCAAGTACAAAACCACCCTCTTTGGCACCCTCTAAAAGAGTAGCAAAAGAGAGAGAACCCTCTTGGTTCTCAGAACTCTTCTGTAGTAGTTTTTGTAACAGTGGTTTTGTAGCATCTGTCTGTATCTCGAATGGAATCATAATGATACTCCTCTCTCTATTACAAAGAAAATAGCATAAAATGTTCCATTTCTTAAAAGAATAGTTTATAATAGCACTATGAAGATAGTTATCTCTTGTATTTTTTTCCTACTACCACTTACACTAGCAGCTGAAAAACTCTATGAGCCAGCACTCACGCAAGAGAACAGAGCAGCTATGCAGAACAAAAAGATAAAGTGTAGATGGGTATGTGACAAGAAGATCTATAAAGAGCAGAAGATAGCCGAAGCTATCTCTTTTTATAAAGAGTCAAAATATTATAAATTTGAAAAAAAAGAGTTTTAGTAGTCTCGCGTAAAACGATCTAGGCAGTGCAGATCTCTTTTAAAGAAAGTACTAACACTATCTTGCATATTTTCAAAGATCGCTTTTGGTGTCTCACCATCAACAGGATAAGAGAGTAAAAAAGCATTCAAATACTTTGCAAAGAATTCATCAAACATATTTTTAACAATCTCTGCACCATACTTGTCTGTATATGGAAGAACGAAGAAGTAGTCACTTCCATGGTTGACAATAGAGTCTGAAGCACGCAGAATTTCTAAAAGAGAAGCATCTACAACATCTTGTGGAAGATCAGAGAAGTCACAGTACAAAAGCGTAAAACTCTCTGCACGGTTCTCATCCAATCTATCTGAAATACCGATGTTGAGTGCCATAAGCTGCTCAAAATTATCAAACGAGAAGTGAATACCTGCCATAATACTACCTTTTATAAATTTGCATCAGTATAACAAAAAATGACAAAAAACTGAACATTATGCTAAAATAGATCGAATCATAATTGCATAATGTAACACAAAGAGATTCACAAAGAAGATAAAGAGTGATGAACCTCGAGAGAGAATGTTTTGTAGTTTTGTACGCTCTGTGTTGTTTGTTTTATAGGCAATTATAAAGTGAATAACTGTCGCTACCACCAAAGAGAAGACCAAAAAGAGCTTTCTTTTAAGCAGCAGTGCCACTTCGCTGTCATCGTTTGCCAAAAGTAGATCAAGCAGACCATCGTTGCTAATCATAATCGTTCCACTGATAAGAAGCAGACCTAAAGAGAAGAGCTCAAAGTAACCAAAGATAGGCCCTACATGAGGATAAACCTCTTTTTGTTTTCTCTTATCTGTAAGTGTTACCCCCAACACAAACATAAAAATCGATCCGCCTATCCATGCAATTGCAGCAAAGAGATGTAAGTGTATCCACCAGTTCATATATCTAATCCTTTTTTTCTAGTTATCAAATGCGACCAACTCGCCTCGTTTGAGTTTTGCTATCTTATCTCGAAATTTTCGTATATAAAAAGCTTTCTCTTCAAAAGAGATATTTGTCGCAAAGTTGACCTTTTTTAGCTCACGCTCATAATAACGCGTGAGAAATGTATTGAGCTCGGCATCAAGCTCCTCTTGGGTTTTTAGAGCAATAATGCTCTCATCTACCAAGATCTCCATAAGCTCTGGAGCATCAGACTTGCCTGCAAGTGCCAAAGAGAGTTCACGCGCATGAAACTGCAGTAGTGATGGGTCAATGACATCTAAAATATGGTCAATAAACTCCGGATGCTCCAGCACAGTCTTCACCAGAGTCAGCTCCCACGCATCACGGTAACGGTTTTGTTGCATCTGTGGAGCATTTTGTTGCTGCTGCTGATTGCCAAGACGAATAAGTGAAGGTGAGACACCAAGCCCACCCAAACGAGAAGCAAGATAGGTCTTATACTCCTCTTGCAAGAGTGGTGAGAGCGTCTTTAGATATGCCACTCCCTCTTGCATACACTCCTCTTTTGCCTTTGGATCACGCAGATTGTAAAGTGAGAGTATCTCATCGAGCACAAACTCTATAAAGGGTTTTGCTGCGCGAAACATATTGCCAAGCTCTTCTACGCGTCCCTCTTTTACCATATCAGCAGGATCAAGCCCACCTTCAAAGACAACCACACCACCATTAAAGCCAGAGGCTGAGAGAAGTTTTGAAGCTTTGAGTGCTGCTGCGCGTCCGGCTTTGTCACCATCATAGGCCATAACTACACGAGGGCTTCCTTTGCGAAGTAGTGGCAGGTGCTCTTGCGTGAGTGCAGTTCCAAGCGTTGCTACTGCATTGTCAAAGCCTGCTTGATGCAGCATAATAACATCGAGATACCCCTCAGTTATAATAATCTCTTGCTTTTTATGCACTGCCTGCTTTGCCAGATTGTAGGCATATAGAAGTCGTGACTTGTTAAAAAGCGGTGTCTCGGGAGAGTTTACATACTTGGCCTGATGGCCTGTAATGGTACGCCCACCAAAACCGACAACCGTTCCATTTGCAGAGTGAATAGGAAAGGTAATACGCTCAATAAAACGCGCATAGGTCTGCTTGCGTGTTGGATCATACCCAACAACACCGACATCTATCGCCTCTTTTATGGGAAACTGCTGCGCTTTTATGAAGTTGAGCGTCTCATGCGAAGCAGGAGCATAGCCGATGCCAAACTTCTCTATACTGCTCTCATAGATCCCACGCTCACGCAGATAATTTGTCGCTGTCTGGTTATGCGGCAGTAGTGACTGGTACCACTCATTGAGCTTTTCAATAACCTGTGTGCGTGGTTTGTTATGTTTGTTATCGGTGTAGGTAAGTGTAAAGTTATAGTTTGCTGCGAGTTTTTCTATGGCTTCAGGGTAGTTGAGCTTCTCATACTCCATCACAAACTTGATGGCATCACCACCTGCACCACAATTACCAACTGCAAAATGATTTGCTAAAAAAGTATGACTTGCATCTGCAACTGTTATATCATAAACTACACTTTCTCGGCCAATATTTTTTACCTCTTTTACTCTCGTAAAGAAATACTCTATACCGTCAATAGACTCAAAAAATCCTTCAATTGATTCTCTTTTTTTAAAGTAAATTGTATAACTTTGTTTGTGATTTGTACCTTTTTTATCAACAAATGCATTGGAAATTCGACATGATGGAATCTTTTTAAGACTAATAGCTAAATCAATAATCTCATCAGCCAAAGTCTCACTTACAGTTTTATAGGTATTTCTACTGTAACATCCATCACCATCCATTAAACCACATAACAGTGCCTCACGTAAAGAATTTTCAAGATAATTAAACCAATATGGATAGTGTTTGTTTTGAGCACCCTTTCCAAAAAGATGTGCAAAAACATGTTCTAAGTTTGTACTCGATACAGTCACCTCAAGAGAGTTTTTTCTACTCTCTCTAAGGAAGATTTTTCCTTCTTTGTCAAAAAGTTTTTTTACTATTGAAACAACTCTGTTTGCATACTCTACTTCAGTTGCTGAGAGTGAAAACTTAATACCCCCTCTATAGGTACTACCCTCAGCAACATAGAATCCTGCAAGCCACATAAAATCTTCATCTATCTCTATAGAGTTTATCTTTGTAACATCTGGTCCAGAATCTTTTTTTTCCCAAAGTTCAGAGAGATCTAAAAACCTATCTTTTCTTACTTCTCGCTCGATCGGATATAAAAAGTAATCACCTTTATTAATATTGCTTGCAAACTCTCTTTGGATCTTTAAATTATATGTTTTAGATCTGCTTTTAATCCGTCCATAAAACTTTAATGCTCTCTCTTTTTCCACACGTAAGTATGGTAATTCTTTTATAGCTGTTTCTTTTTTTACAACAAGCATATCATGGTTTTGAGTAAAACAGGAGGCTTTTGCACTCAAAGAGGTTGTAAAAGCTAAAATATCATATTCACTGGGATGTTTTACTCTTTTTGTTACTACAGTTTGTGCTCCATTTGCAGCAAAAACCTTATCACCAACTTCTATAGCTTGAATCTCTTTATAACCATCTGGTGTAATGATTTTTTGATAAGGAGGTAAACATCCAAAACAGTGAAATATCTGTTTTTGTGGACTTACAACAAATGAAGGGGATTTTTCATCATGAAAAGGGCATGGCGCTTTAAAGTTACCGCCTGCTTTTTTGAGCTCTATATAAGAACCTACAACATCAACAATATCAAGTCGAGCTTTTAGGGCTTCTATGGAGTCATTTGAAATCATAAGTGGATTATAGTCAAATGATGATTAATGTGAAATGATATTGCTCAAGTCTAGGGTAAACTTTGTCCCTTTTGTTACCTCACTCTCTACAGCGATGATAATGCCCAGTTCATCACACAGTTTTTTGACAATATGCAAGCCTATGCCAATGCCCCTCTCTTGCTCTTTGTAAAAGCGCTCAAAGATGCGTTTTGGGTTTTGAATGCCTTTTCCGGTATCAGCAATAACAAGCTTTGCATTTTCAAAACCTATACGTACCTCACCACCCTTTTTGTTATACTTTGCAGCGTTCGAGAGAAGATTGTTTATAATGCGAAGAAAGGCATCTTTGTTTGTATAGAGTTGCAAGTTATTATCTATCTCTACAATAAATTTTATATCAGGATAGTTTGCCTGCAGCATATCGATATTTTGCACAACAAGCTCACGCACTAAGAAGTGCTCTTTTTGGCTTGCGTGAGCATGCAGATAGGAGCGAAGATTTGCCTGAAGATTTAAGATATTTTGTACAGCATTTTGTGCACGTTGCAGTTTACTGTTTTTACCACAATCTTTTGCGAGCATAGCGATGTTGAGACGCAGTGTTGCAAGGGGTGTGTTAAAGTCATGCAAGATATCTTTGATAAACTCTTCAGTAAGTAGGAGTGCATCACGCAGTGGTCGCAATGCATAGAGAGAAAAAAGAGCAGAGAGTAGTGCAATGACTAACAACACCACAATATAGACGACAAGTCTGTCTTGAATAAGTGTTAAGAGTTTTCCCTCGTAACGCTCATAGGGCAGGTAGATTTTTAAGTAGTTTTTCTGTGAGTTTGGAATGGCAAAGTAGCTACTTAACTCTGTCTCAGTTTTATAGAGCTTATAGGGTTCTTGATGCTCCTTTGGAACAAAATCAATACCAAACTCCTTGCACTGCAAAGAAAAAGAGCAGATACGCATCTGTGAAAATATCTGCTCATCAAGCGCTTGTCGCTCTTTTTGGTAACTTAAAAAAAAGAGTGCACTCACAAGAAGCGCCTGCGAAAAGAAAAAGAGCACAAAGCTCTTTATAAAGGACTCTTTTTCAACTTTTTTCAAGTGTGTATCCTACTCCGCGTACATTTTTAATAGGCAGACCTGTTGTCTGTTTGAGTTTGTTTATAGCTACACGCAAGGCCGTATCTGAAGGGTGTGAGAGACAATCAAGCAAAAGTCTCTTATCAAGTACACTGCCGATATTGTGCATAAAAAGATCGCATAGACACTCTTGAACCTCACCTAAAGGGAGTATATTTCCATCTTTATAGAGCAGTTTTTTTACAGGGGAGTATATAAGATTTTCATACTCGATGGTCTCTTGTGTCTGTGCCAATTTTGCATTGACACGAATAAGCAGCTCTTCAGGGAAAAAAGGCTTTTTGATGTAGTCTTGAGCTCCTACGGCAAAGCCTTTTGCTATTGTGTTGAGATCTACTAATGCACTAATAAAAATCGTTGGTGTCTTATCATCTGCCTCACGCAGACTCTCTAAGAGCTCAATACCTGAGATATCAGGGACATTGATATCAAAAACATAAAGATCATAATCTCCCTCATATGTTGCATCAATCGCTTCATTCCCTCTGTGTACTACATCGACCTTGTAGCCTGCCTCACGTAAGAGCTCCTCAAGAGTCTGTGCCAATGCAATATCATCTTCTAGAAGCAGTATCTTTTTTTGCATCAAATCCTCTTAGAAGTAGTATCCCAGTTTAATTGATGCAGCGTGATCACTTGCAACATCATTTAAACCATACGCATACGAAAAGTTCATAAACCAGTGTGCATCAATACCATAGTAAGCATAAAGTGATACTGTTTTTGCATCATCAACACCTTCATAGATACTCTCTGTTTGGTTATAAGCAGCACTCGCATAGAGATTTGCTCTAAAATAGTATCCTCCACCAAGACTGTAGGCATTTGTATTGTTATAGATGTAGTTATATACCGTTCCATCACTCAAAGTAACACTTACATCATCATCATTTATCTGTGTATAGACATATGCAGCAAAGAGATTCATCTTATCAAGTGCATAGGAGAGATTTACAGAGAGAAGGTAGTCTGCATTGTTATTATCTAAAGAGGTATCGTATGTTGGGAGTAAAACACCCGCACCAAGGCGTACTGTCATCTCTTTTGATGGGTGTAGATTATATGCAGCACCTAAAAATGAGTCATTCATCCCACTCTCACTGTAACCATCACTTGAGTCTGTTGTATAGTATGATGTCGATGCTTGGAGAGAAAAATCTTTATGGTAGTAGTCAACTTGCAGGGAAGTATAATAGGTATCTGTTGAAGGGGTAGAGACATAGTTTGCACCAGTATAGTTTGCTCCGACTATCACATCATAGTGATCAAGGCTCTTTTTAGGGCTAAGACGCCTTTTACTACATCCGTTTATATCAACTAAATCGGTTAATGGTGTATTTGGACACTTATCTACACTGTCTTCAACACCATCCATATCACTGTCAGAGTAGGCTATAAGGCTACTTGAGAGTAAGGTTATTACAAAAAAGCTTATAAATTTTTTCATTCGTTCTCCTTCATGATATGAGCCACTCAAGGCTCATACAGTGTAGCATGTTTTAATAAATTAACGCGCTACAGGATTAAAGTGCATGCTTTGACCACCACTTACTGCCGGTGCTACATTTACCGGTGGATTTGTTGGTAAGTTTGCCATCTGTGTACCAACTCTCATCTGATTCATATTTTGCATCTGTATAGCATCTTCATTTACCTGCATCTGCATATCTTGAGCGCGTGTTTGTGTACGCATTCTTGTCTGCATCATTGCTTGTGTAGCTGTATCTGTCGCTGTTGTAGTTGCATCTGTTGTAGTTTGCATAGCAGCTTGCATCTGTGCTATAGCCTCACTACGCTCTGCTTCATTCATACTCATCAATCTCTGTTTGAATTGATTCATAAGTCTTACTCTCTCTTGAGCAGGCGCTGCCTGAATTGCAGCTATCTCATCATCTACTGTTACTGTTGTATCTGTTGTTACATCAGTCGTTGTATCTGTTGTTGTAGCATCAGTAGTTGTTGTAGTATCTACTGTTGTATCTGTAGTTACTACATCTTCAGCTGTTGCTAAACTAAGTGTCCCAATCAGTGCTAATGAAAGCATAATTCTTGTAAATTTCATCTTCTATCCTTTTTTTAAGATTTCTCTCAAACCCTTGTTTGATGTTGGTATTATCCCATAAGAGTGTTAGTAGAGTGTTAGCATAAAGCTTTTTTTCTGCACTCACTGTAAAAAGCGATACTCTCTTTTTTTTCTCTTTTGATAGAGTACATCGCCCTGTCAGCATCTTGAATAAGCTCTTCCATACTTGTAGCATCTTGAGGATAGCAACTTATACCTATACTGCATGAGAGTTGTATGCTATTGTAGGCATCAATCTCTAAAGGCTCTTTAAAAAGGTTGACAATCTTGTCTGCTAAGATATGCACTGCTCGCATATCCTGAATATCTGGAGCTATTAGTAAAAACTCATCTCCTCCCAATCTTCCTATGGTATCACTCTCACGCAAAGCAGACTGCAGTTTTTGTGTAAACTTCACAAGAACAAGATCACCTATATAGTGCCCATAATCATCATTGATGCTCTTAAAGTTATCCAAATCGATAAAAAAGAGAGCAAAACTACTCCCTTTACGCTCTGCCTTTTTTATCTCTTTTTCTAACATTGCGTAGATGAGTGCCCTGTTGGCAATACCTGTAAGAGTATCATAAAAGGCCATCTGTTTCATTTTACTGTTCTCTTCTTGCAGGTGGCGTGTATTCTCTTCTACAGCCATTGCCACCCGCTCTTCAAGCTCAGCATTGATCTCTATCAAACGAGCATTTAACTCCTCAATGCGGCGACGCATCAACATAGGTCGTACAACCTTCTCTATCGTCTCATACATCGTTTTTAGATCAAGTGGTTTGAGCAGATACCCATCTACACCAAGGTTTATGGACTCTAAAAGAAAGCTATTGTCACTGTAAGCTGTAGTCACAATCACTGGCATTAGACTCTTTTGCTCTCGTATCTTCTCAATAAGTTCTAAACCATTCATCTTTGGCATTTGAATATCTGTTATTAAGAGATCTATCTTCTTGGTTTTATAGATATTATATGCATCTTCCCCATCTTTTGCATAGTAGACCTTTAAAACCCGATAAGAGAGAAACTCTATAACCTCTTGGGCGATATCTTCATCATCTTCAACATATAAGACTCTAACTGGTAGCTTACTCATCATTTTCCCCTTTTATACTCTCTACAATTTCGCTACTTGGCTTGGCGTAGTAGTAGCCTTGTAAAAAATCTATACCGCATGACTTCACAGCAGTGGCAATACTCTCATTCTCAACATACTCCGCAACTGTTTGTATCCCCAAAACTTTTGCCAACTCTACAATTGACTTTACAATCAACTGCTGTTTTTTACTTGTATCTATATGCTGCATAAAAGTACCATCAAGCTTTATGTAGTCAAAACTAATATCCATAAGTCGAGAAAAGTTTGCATTCTCTGTACCAAAATCATCAATGGCAACTTTATAGCCCAAAGACTTTATCTGGTTGAGCTGCTGTGTCATCTCCTCATGGTGCAAACCCGTTGTAACACTCTCAAGTATCTCTAGTGTTACTCTTTGTGGTCTGATACCATAAGCCTTTGAGCGATCTTGTAAAAACTCATAGAGATAAGACTCATAAAGATCCCGTTCACTGATGTTTAAAGAGAATGCAAACCCATTATTACTAAAGTATTGAAAACTTTTTTGAATCATTATTCGAGTAATTGATGAGATAAGCCCTAGACGCTCGGCAGGGTCTAAAAAGTAGTTTGGAGTAATCACTTCATCTTTATAGAGCGCTCGAGCCAAAACTTCAAACTTCACTATCTCACCTGTTTTTGCATCGACAATTGGCTGAAAGTAAGGAACAATCTTGTCAGATTCAATAATCTCTTTTGTGATGTTGAGCCACTCTATCATCTGTTTGTGCTGTTGAATTACCTCATCGTTTTCACTATAAAAAGCGTAGTAGCGAGCACCCTGATTTTTAGCGATATCCAAAGCATACTCAGCCTGAATTAAAACATCTGTTTTTGCTTGAGAAGAGGCGATGCCAATGTTAAAAGAGATACTAAGAGGTACAGAATCAACTGCAAACTTCTTCGTATCAAAAAAGCTCTGCAGCTGTTTACAAAACTCTTCAACCTCCTCTTTGGAACTTTTTGAAAGTAAAAATACAAAACGATCGGACTCTACCTTATAGAGTCTTGCCTCAGGATTGCAGTGAGAAGCCAGTAGCTCTGCAACAGCTACTAAAACCTTGTTGCTAAAAACCTTTCCATACTGCTTGTTAAGGTAAGAGAAGTTTGCAATATCCAAAAGCATTAAAAAGGAGAAATCACGCTCTGTAATATCTTTTTCCAAAGCGATACTGTTATGGAGTGATGTAAGTGTGTCATGGTAGTACAAAAACTCAAGATGACGCGTCTTTTGGGCAACTATTGTGTCAAGATTTTTATTTAACTCCTCTAGTTCTCTGTTACGATTTTGCAACTCTCTTCGTAGAAGTTGTACCTCATAGGCCTTTTTTATCTTTTCAATCAAATCAGAGAGGTTGATAGGTTTGATGATATAGCTAGCGACTCCAAGTCCGATAGAGCGTGTTAAAAAGTTTGTATCATTATAGGCAGAGATAATAATTATAGGGATATCCTGATCTTTTTGCCGTATCTTCTCACTCATGTCAAGCCCATTCATAACAGGCATCTGCACATCTGTCACTACAATATCAGGTTTGTGCTCTAAAAAGAGCTCATACCCCTCTTTTCCATTCTTTGCCACATAGAGCTCTTTGACCCTTTTTTGCAAAAAGTATGCTACCTCTTCAGCTATATCTGTATCATCTTCAACATATAGTACGCGTATCGAATCAATCATCACTTGCCCCTTTTGGTATCTCTATTCTAAAGATAGCCCCGTGTTTTCCATTGTAAGCATATATCTTGCCTCCCATATTATTCTCAATAATCATCTTCGACATATACAGCCCTATCCCTGTACCTATGTTTTTATCTTTTGTAGTGAAGTAAGGCTCAAAGATCCGCTCCATAATGTCTTGGTTAATTCCACCGCCATTATCCTCTATCTCTACCACTATTCGCTGCTCTTCAACAAAAGATCGCACCCACACCTTTGGTGTCTCTACTCTGCTTGAGGTAAGAATATCTTTAGCATTTGTAAAGATATTCAAAAGTACCTGGGAGAACTCATTTGGATAGCCCGATACCCGTAAAGACTCCTCTAAAGAGGCTTCTACTTCGATGTTGTGATGCATATAACTTGCAGATATCAGATCAAGTGCATTCTCAATACGCTCAGAGATACTAAACTCCTCTGTTGTCTTGTCTGGTCGAAAGAAGTTTCGAAAATCATCAATTGTTTTAGACATCATCTCTGTCAGTTTTTTACTCTTTTGCAAAGAGCGGTCAAGATGCTCTTTATCAAGTGTTCCTGCCTCATAGGAGTAGTAGATGTTTTGAATAACAAGACCCAAAGCATTAAGAGGCTGTCTCCACTGATGGGCAATATTTCCTATCATCTCACCCATTGCAGCAAGACGAGACTGCTGTATAAGCATCTGCTCTTTTTGGGAGTTCTCAGCGATGGCCTCTTTTATCTTGTTGTCTAGATCTTTGTTGAGGTGTTCAAGCTCTCGTGTTCGTTGAAAAACAAGCCCCTCAAGCTCCTCATGAGAGTGTTCTAGCTTATTAACCATCTTGTTAAAGTTCTTTGCAAGCTCACCTATCTCATCATCTCTTTTAATATCGACCCGCACCTCAAGCTTTCCGGATGCGACATCTTCAGCAGCCTTTGAGAGTTTTAAAATAGGAAGCGCTATCTCTTTGGAGATAATGTAGGAGATAAAGAGTGTCACTAAGAAAAGAACACCAAGAAGTGTCAATGTTGAGCGGTACATATTCACCAGTGCCTCATTGTAACTCTCAAGCGAGTAGAGTATGTGAATATATCCCCACTTGATACCTGGGAGTTTAACGGGGTAGACATAGTGAAAGAGATCTTGCTTGAGACTCTTGTCATAGACTATCTTATAGACCTCATCCTCTTTTTGCATCGCTACTATACTTGCAGGAAGCTCTTTTAAGCGTCTCCATCCACCCTTATAGACCTTAATATTTTCATTGGATGTATTGGTGACAAAAATCTCTAAAACCTCTTTATTTCGAGCTAAAACATTAAGATTGTACTCCACTATAAAGCTCATATCATCTTTAAGCATCGCATCGTTACAGACAAGTGCTATGGAGTTGGCCAGTGTACTTGCCTTTGAGTGCAGTACCTCAAGGTTTGAGCTTTTTTGCATCTGAATAGTAGCGTAGGCATAGATAAGCACAAGTACAGAGATACTTAATGCAAAAAGGATAAAGATACGACGAAATATCTTTGTAAGAAAAAAGTTCTTCTGTAACATCATCTTACTCTCCATTTTGCTTCTCATGGAGCTGCTTTAGAGATTGATACCGCTTGTAGAAGTTCTCCATCTCTTGAAATTGACTATCACCCATCTTTGTCAAACCATTAAACTTAAAAAGCTCCATAAGCTGCTTCCCTTCTGGAGTCTCGTTAATAGCCTCTATCGCTTTTATATAGGTCTCTTTGTCTTTTTTACTCAAATGCTTTGAAAAGAGAGTGATGATGTGTACAAAGATCCGATCACTTGTGTAGACAAGCTCTATATCCTCTTTGAGTTGAGGGTTTAACTCCTGCATCAAAAGCCAGCTCTGCTCTTTTACAATCCCATAGTCGGCTTTTTTAAAAAAGATATCCAAAACAGGCTTTGAGGGTTTTGCTACAGCTTTAAAACTAAACGCTATTCCTCTCTCGAAACCATAAACCTCTGCAACAGTGCGTGAGATCTTCGAGTAGCGGTAGTACTCCATTGTGTAGCTCTTTTTGGAGGGAAGATCTTTGCGTCGTAAGATTACAAAACGGAAAAAAGGTTTTCCATCTTTTTCCAGTTTCATCCAGCCTTGTGAAAACTCGGCTTTACAGTACTCTAGATGTTGTAAGTAGGAGTTCGCAGAGAGAATCAAAGTATCTATACTCCCCTCCTCTTTTGCTTTTTTGACAGCATCAAAATCTTTAAAAAAAAGCAGAGTAGAACTTGCACCCAGTTTGCTAGCCATCTTCTTTATCCAGATATCCATAGCCACTTTGGCATCTTTGTAGTTTATCTTGTCAATATCTTGGCCATAAAAGGCATTGGTAATAACATGCATATCTTCTATACCCTGCGAAACCTCTTTACTGCCAGACAGATATGTATGGGACAAGAGAATAAGCAGGAGTATAAACTTTTTCATCGCAACGCTTTACCAATCACATAATCAAGTTCTGCTCTTTTAAGCCTAACTGTATACTCTGCTTTATAGAGAGCTGCTGCTGTTAAAGAGCGCATAAACTCTGCCTCAAGCACATCTTTTGTCTCAAGTAACTCCTCTTGGTATGCCCGCATATTCAAGTCACTGTTTTGCGTAGCACTTTTGAGAGCTTCTCGCATAACAAGAACTTGTCTCTTTGCTGTTTGCAAACCGCTGTATGCTCTTTTTGCCTGCAACTGTAGACCAGACTTAAGATATGCACGCTGAGCCTTGAGTTTTAACTTCTTGGCTTGTAGCTCTTCAAGTTTAGCCTCACTCTTACCTCCGTTAAAGAGGTTGTATCTTACTACAGCACCTATATTCCACGAATCATTGTTTTGTCCGTTGATTATGCCTCCGTTACCATCATTGTAGAGTGTCTCGATATCTGCATAGAGCAGTACTTTTGGCATATACTCACTCTTGGCTGCCTGTAGCTCAGCAGCTTGAGCATCTAGGGCTATTTTGCTCTTTTTGAGTTGATGGTTTCGTATAAAGAGCTTCTCATAGTACTCTTGAAGTGAAGCCTCTTTACTCTCTAGATCCAAACTCTCCTCTAACACATCAACACTGCACTCTGCATCTCTACCCATCTCAAGACACAAAGCATCTCTTGCCAGCTCAGTAGCATTTTCAAAAGAGAGAAGCAAAGACTCCATATTTAAAAGTGTTGTCTTTACATGCAGGTAGTCTGTCTTTTTAACCTTGAGGGAAGCGCCTTTGTAAAAAAGCTCGGTAAGCTCGGCAATGAGTCGCATCTTCTCTACACTCTTTTGCATAAGTGTTTCAAGCTTTTGTGCAAGTAGTAGTGCGGCATAGTACTTTCTTACATTAAGCACTATTGTCTCTGCTGTAAGAGATGCCTCCTCTTTTGTATAGGCAAGGGCACTCTTTGCCATCGCTTGATAGGCTGAAGCTTTACCGCCCGTATAAAGGGCATAGGAGAGTTGAGCCTTTGCACTGAGTGTATCTCTACCCATCACTTCATGCTCATAGTTGACAGGAAAAGTTCCAAAGCCTTCAATGTTAAAGAGGGTATTTGTCTTATCGACAAGAGGCTCATCTCTTCTGTTGGCAACAAGAAGAATATCTAAGCTTGGAAGGTTGACTGAGAGGGATGCTTTGTATTTTGCTTGAGCAATGGCTCTCTCTTGAAGAGAGATTGCCTGCTTGTGGTTGTGAAGAAGTGCTTCTTCTATGGCATTTTGTAGGCGTAGCTCTTCTGCAGATACAGAGGAGTAAAGAAGAAGTACAATAATAAAAACATATAAATTTTGTTTCATAATAACATTCCACCTTCACTGTATACTAACACAAAGCAAAGAAAAATATCATTAAATAACTTTATATATCAAAAGAAAATATCCCTAATAGCTCGTAAACAGCGGCAATTCTACTAGTAAGAAATTAGTAAGATTTTTTATTTTTCACAAGACTCTCTTCTCTCTAAATTTACACTTTTTGAACAATATTGTTATAATAAACTTCAAAGACTCTATAGCAGTAAGGAAAAAAGATGACTCTAGAAAAATTTCCATTTTTTGGAAAGATGGATACACAGGCACACGAATTTTTAAAAACACACCTCAAACCCATTGATGTACCAGAAGGTACACTACTCTTTGAAGAGGGTGACATCTGTGATGGTGTTCTCTTTTTAAATGAGGGGAGTATAGAGGTATATAAAGGGAGTGGTGCAGACAAAAAGGTGCTCTACCATGTAGAACCGGGCAGTCAGTGCATTGTCAATGTCGCATCAACACTCTCACAGACAAAGGCCATAGCTTCAGCAACAACACGCAGTGATATTTCTGGCTTTTTACTTGATATGTACTCTCTGCGTGAGCTTGCACGCAACAGTTTTGCCTATCAGGAGTATATCTTTGCCCTCTATAGACTCGACTTTTTAGATGAGCTTTAAAGATGTGTCTACTTATTACCATAGCCATTCTTGCAGCAGGGTATAACTTCTACACACACGACCTGCTCACGCAAGCCTATATGAGCTTTGGTTTTGCGCTAATTCCTTTTGGATTTTTCATCTACAGGCTCATCAAAAACCGCGACTGTATCTTTGGTAAGGGAGATGACTGTAACAAAAAGAGCTAAAACATTGTCTTTTTTTAAATAATAGGATATACTTCCATTTCAAATTTTAACAGAAAGTGGGTGATGTGATATGCCTGGTATTATCGTAAGACCTGATGATAATTTTGATGCAGCTTATAGACGTTTCAAGAAGCAAGTGGATCGTAACTTAATCGTTACAGAAGCTCGTGCTCGCCGTTTCCACGAAACTGAAACTGAAAAGCGTAAAAAATTCAAAATTGCATCTCGTAAGAAAATGCTTAAACGTCTTTATATGATGAGACGTTACGAATCACGCCTGTAACAAAAAGCCTTCGGGCTTTTTGTACTCTTTAACAACAACTTCCAAAAAACTTCCCTCAACTACAACTTTTTAACAATCACTTTAGAGTTTACCATGTAACTCGTTATAAAAATTAATAGCATAACGATCACTCATACTTGCAATATAGTCAGCTATAACACGATGTTTTGGACGCTTTTGCAACTGTTCAAAATAGAATGGTGGCAGCATCTTCTCCTCTTGCATCAAGGCATTATAGAGCCCCTTTACAGCCTGTTTTCCTGCATACATCTTGCGAACAATGTTTTTATGTTGGTACATCTTGTTAAAGAGCAGCTTTTTAAGTCGCTTTATCTTTGTCTCAAGCTCTTTTTCAAAGCCTATAGGTGTCTGCTCTTTTTGCGCTACTCTCTCTGTCGAGTAGTCAAGCAGTGAATAGACAAGATGGTTAATAAGGTGTGAGCTAAAACGGTAACGAAACATCTCTGTCTCATCATCACGAATCCCCTCTGCCTCTACCTTTGCCAAGATCTCACAGGCGAGTTCACTCTCACGCAGATCTTCAAAGGTAATAATGCCTGAGTTTACACCATCGTCTATGTCGTGACTCATATAGGCTATCTCATCTGCACGATCGACTATCATCGCCTCATAAGAGGGGTGCTTCTCAAGATCAAATGCTTCATCTATACTCTTTGGAAGAAAGGGTTTTTTGTAAGGGTAGGAGTGTTTTAAAATACCTTCTAGTGTAGCAAAGGTAAGGTTAAGCCCATCAAAAGCTTTGTAACGTTTCTCAAGCTTTGTAACAACTCGAAAACTCTGAAAGTTATGCTCAAAGCCATTGCTAAAGCCATCTGCTTTTAAAGACTCATCGAGTGTATCTCCGCCAACATGACCAAAGGGAGTGTGTCCCAGATCATGCGCAAGTGCAATAGCTTCAGCCAAAGACTCTTCAAGTCCTAGTTGCGCAGTAATGGAGCGAGCGATCTGTGAGACCTCTATGGAGTGCGTGAGCCGTGTACGAAAGAAGTCACCCTCATGGTTTAAAAAGACCTGTGTCTTATACTCAAGCTTTCTAAAGCTGCCAGAGTGGATGATTCTGTCACGATCACGCGCATAAGGGTTACGAAAATCTTTGTCTATCTCATAAAAACGCTCATAAGGCTTCAAGTTATGCCTTTTTTACAAACTCTGTTTTAATGAAGATCTTTGTACCATTTACACGACCCTCAACATGCGTAGGATCATTTGGAGCAAGGGCGATGCGTGTTACAGTTGTTCCGCGTTTTGCAGTAAAACCGGCACCTTTAACCTCTAAGTCTTTTAAAATTACAATAGAGTCACCCGCTTGCAGTTCAACTCCGTTTGCATCTTTGTAAACAAGCTTGTTTGCATCTGCATGAATCGCCTGCTCTGCAAGTTTTAGCTCATCTTCTTCAAGGTACATCATATCTAGCATATCGCTACGACCAAGTTTGTTCCATAAGATGTATGACATCACTTTTACAGCCGGAGTCTCAGACCACATAGCATCATTGAGACAGTTAAAGTGTGCCTCATCCAGCTCACCACTCTCAATCTGTGCTTTACAATTTGCACACACATAGATGCTCTGCTCTTCGCTACCATCACTAACTGGTAACTCCATTACTACTACATCTTCACTGCTTCCACATAGTTCACATACTTCACTTCTTGCCATCTTGTTTCTTTCCTTGTAATTTTCTCGAATTATACTACTTTTCGCGACTAAATTCTATATCTTTATCTGAGACTTTTTTCTCGTTAACCACTTTGTCAAACGCTTTTTTCGCCTCTTCTTCACTGTAGTCTTTACACTCTTTTGGTATTGGAGGTGCTGAAGGGTCTTTTTGCAACTCTTCACACATTGCCGCTGTTACTTTTACACCTGAACAGGCACTCAAAAAGAGCGCAAAAGTTGCCATTATTAAAAATTTATACATACTGTTTTCCTATTTTTTCTTGATGATGAGATCAAGATATTTTTTTGGAGTTACCTTCATCATCTCTTGTGCTAGCCAGCGTATCTGAAAATATGCCGCGCCACTGTCTCGTAGATTGAAGTAGTTTTTGAGACTTCTGAGGTTAAAAGTCACTACCATATCTACTTTTACATTGTCTGTGATGATATGCTTAAAGGCATCCCCCACATTACGCTTCTTTTTACCACTTTGCAAAGCATCATAGAGCTTTTGTGGCTCATTTGCAAACTCCTCTAAAAGTGGCAAAGAGCTCTTAGCTACTGCTATGGAGTAGAAATCTTTAACTGTTTGAAACTGAAAGTCAAGCTTATCATACATTGCACCTATCTCTAAACGGTTATAGGCACTATCAGCAGTAACAAACATATCATAACTCTCGACAATATCAATAAAGAACTCTCTGTCACCACCATGTTTTGAAGCGACAAAAGCGTTGATAATGCCACTCATCGTATAACGCGTAGAGCGAACTGAGATAGCCTGAATACGATGTCTTGCATGCTCTTGAAGCACACCGCGTGAGGTGCCACGTATGAGGTAAGAGAGGTTTGCATGCTCTAAGATAGAGTGGTGAAAGTATGTCCATGCAAGATCATCAAGCAATGCGGACTCTTCAATGCTGTTGAGCTCTTGACACATCGCTTCATCGGGAAGCTTGCACTCTAACTCTTTTATAACACTGTTTTCACTGTTAGTAAAACTGTCATAACAGGTACGCGCGGCTGTTTCAGCCACACCAATACCTGTCTCTTGCAGTAAAACAACCTCTGGTCGTTTGTATTTGATACCATACATCTCTTCTATCATACACATGCCCTCTTTGTTAGCTTCTCTCTATTTTACTCTAAAAAAGCTTTACTTTACGACACCATCAAGAACTGGAACAAAATCACACTCATCAAGTTCCTCTTCTATGATGCGATCACCCTCTTTGATAAAACGGGTAATAACCTGCTTGTCACCTTTTTCTATTGGAGCGACGAGTATGCCACCATCTGCCAACTGTTCAAAGAGCTTTTGAGGTACTTCTTTGGCTGTTGCTGAAAAGAGAATTCTGTCATACGGAGCATAGGCAGCCCAGCCGTTTTGACCATCATCTGTTCTTGTGTGTACATTGTGAATGCCAAGCTCACGGAAACGTTTTTTTGCTTCTAAAAGGAGTCTCTCTATGCGTTCAATGGTAAAAACACCACGAAAAAGGTGCGAAAGCACAGCAGCCTGATAGCCACTACCACAACCAACCTCTAAAACTCTGTCAGCTCCACGAGGAAAGAGATACTCTGTCATCTTTGCAACTGTTAAGGGTGAGCTTATATACTGTGAGGCACCTATAGGAAGTGCATCAAGCTTGTAGGCATGGTGACGAAACCCTGGTGGAACAAAGAGTTCTCTGTTTGTTTTGGCTATTGCCTCTTTTACTTCTGGAGAGAGTGGAAACCTTTTGTTACACTCCTCGGCCAATCGCGCTGTTTTTGTTGCTGTTATTCTGTCCAAATTACTCTATTCCTACATCCATATATCGCCGCATAAGGCGTATCTCTTTTTTACTGTATGGGAGGCATAAGCAAGGCTTATTCCCATTTCTTTGTGCTTCACCCTGTGGATTGATGATGCCACTTTGTGCCGTGCAATCCTCATTTTTAGAATCACTCGCCACCACATAACACTGGTTTGTAAGGGCTAATGCCTGTGTGAAGATCTTAAAGTGCTCTGTTCTCAAAACGCCCCACCATGAAGGCACAGCTATAACATCTGCACCCTCACTTTTACACCAGAGCTCTTTAAAGCGCAGCTCAAAGCAGATAAAGACCGCTATTTTGATGCCATCAACTGCAACGATCTTAAAATCCTCTACACTACCCTCTTGCATATACTTATGCTCATCTCCAAAACGAAATAGCTTCGCTTTGGCACGCTCATAAACCACTTCGCCATTGTGAAAAACTTTGGCAAAGTTATAGACATTGCCATCACGCTCTTCTAAGATTGTAAGTATTATGATTTTGTTATGTGAAGCCTTTTTGAGCTGCTCTATTGCCTTTGGAGCAAAGGAGAGCATCTTTTGCATATTTTCATAATCATACGAGGTAAGGCAAACCTCCGGAGCAACAATCAATGAGCGCTCACCACACTCATCTATAAGTGTAAGTAAGCTCTCTAAGTTAGCATCATAATCTGCTGTCGTTTCAAAAAGAAGTGAGCAGAGTTTGTACTCATTCATTATCTATTTCAACTTTCAAATTATATATCTCTTCTTTTAATGGAAGTAGTTTATTATTTATAATATCCCAAATTTCATCCGCATCTATTCCAAAATAGTCATGAGCGATTATGTTTCTAAAATCTTTAATTTTTTGCCAGGGAATTGTGGAGTGTTCTAACTTGTATTTTTCGTCAAGTCGTGCTACAACTTCACCAATAACTACAAACTGCATCATAGAAGCATCAAAACTCTTTTGTTCATGGTAAAAATCATCACTATTTGTAAAATCAGTAGTGTATATTTCTATTTTTTCTATAGCTTCTAAAAGTGCATTTAAATGTAGTTTTATATGTTTAGACATATATTAGCTCTTTTAAAATTTGCTCTTTTGCATAGGGTTTTAAATATTTTTCCCTCGCCAAGTCCACACTTCTATCAAATGAACGACTAAGATACTCACGCAATTTCTCTTTTGTATCGTAAACACTTGCTACATCATCTTGTAACTCTATAAGTAGGTCAATATCACTTTTTTCATTTTGTTCATTACGGGCAAAAGAGCCAAAAATAGCTATCTTTTTTACTGCATATCGCTCACGCAATAAACTTTTATGTGTTTGCAAAAAACTAATGAGTTCTTCTTTTGTCTTAATCATAGAAGAATTATAACATAGTTAAAAGTAATAAAAATTCTCTTAAAAGTCATCATCAAATGTCAAACTTCCTTTAGAGTAGTTTGTTACATTTCCTTCAAAGAAGTTTGTTTTTTGGTCATTGAATTTTGCAAAGTCATCTACCCATTTAATAGGGTTTTTCACATTGTAAAGCTTCTCAAAACCAACAGCTGTAAGTCTATCATCTGCAAGAAACTTAATGTACTGCTCAACGATCTCATCTGTAAGACCTAAGATCTGCCCTTGTGTAATGTATTTACCCCAGCTACTCTCAAGTTCAACTGCTTTTTCAAACATATCATAGACATCTTTTTTAAGCTCTTCTGTAAAGAGGTCCGGTCTCTCTTTTCTTAGTGTGTTGATAAGGTTTTGGAAAAGTACAAGGTGTGTTACCTCATCACGCTGAATAAAGCGGATCATCTGCGCACTTCCTAGCATCTTACCAGCACGCGCAAGTGTATAGATGTAAGTAAAACCACTGTAGAAGTAGATACCCTCAAGAATCTGGTTTGCAAAACAAGCTTTTAAGAAGTTTTCATCTGTAGGGTTTGCTGCAAGCTCTTGGTAAACCGCTGCAATAGCATCATTTTTATGCTTAAGCATCATATCGCGACGCCACAGATCATAGATCTCTTCTGAGTTTGTAGAGATACTATCAACCATAACAGCATAACTCTGTGAGTGCAAAGCCTCTTCAAATGATTGACGAACAAGTATGAGGTTGATCTCTGGTGCTGTTACATAAGGGTTTACATTATCAATGAGGTTGTTTGTCTGGAGTGAATCCATAAAGATAAGCTGTGAAAGTGCCTTATCATAGGCTGTCTTTTCTGCATCTGTAAGGTTTTTATAGTCATTAACATCGCGTGTCATATCGACCTCTTTTGGGAACCATGTGTTGTTCAACATCATCTCCCAAAGATTATATGCCCACTGATATTTAATATTGTTTAATTCAAATATTCCTGTTGGATTACCACCAAAAACTCTCCTATCGTTTACATTTTCAACTGAGTCTGGATTATATATCTGTTTTCTGTTCATTGTGGCTCCATATATTTTGATAAAGTGTATGATTATATCAAGCTATGCTTTAAAAGCAAATTATGTCCTGTTTGCAAAAACTTTTAAAACTTTAGTTATCATACAGTATGACAAAAAAGAGACAGCTTCCTTTTCAACCATCACCCCTTTTAAAAAACAGACATATTCAAACCCTCTATGCCTCCTTTTTTAGAAAGGAGCTGCCTCTTCGTTATGAGGTAGAGGAGTTTACACTCAGTGATGGGGACTTTTTAGACATCTACTACAATGCAGCCCTACTGCCAAAGAGTGCAGAGGCGATAGCTGTTATCTTTCACGGCCTTGCTGGATCATACAAATCACCCTATATGCAAGGCATCTCTTTAGCTTTAGAGCAGTGTGGCATCGCTCCTGTTGTTATGCACTATCGCTCTACTTCAGGGAGAGACAACCGCTACCCACAGACCTACCACAGTGGCAAGACAGATGATGCTTTGGAGTTTTTAGAAGCACTCAAAAAAAGATACCCAAACAAAAGGCTCTTCTGTATCGGCTACTCACTCGGAGCCAATATGCTGCTAAAACTCCTTGGCGAACTGCAAGCAAAAAGCTTTATAGATGCAGCAGTTGCCGTCTCATCACCTATGCAACTTGATGTTTGTGCAGATGTGATGAACAGTGGCTTTTCTCGTATCTATCAAGAGCATCTGCTTAAAGATCTGCGAAAAGCACTTGAGCAGAAGTACGAAAAGCATGATATGGAAAAACTGATAGGATTAAAAAAAGAGGATGTAAAAAAACTCAAAAGTTTCTGGGAGTTTGATGAGGTCTATACGGCAAAAGTCAATGGTTTTAAGAGTGCAAAAGATTACTACCAAAAGTGTAGCAGCAGAGAGTTTTTAGCAAAGATTGAGACACCGACACTTATTATTCACGCTTTTGATGACCCTTTTATGTCACCTGAGGTCATTCCAACAGAAGATGAGCTCTCAGCTGCTGTAGAGCTTGAGCTACTCCCTCACGGTGGTCATGTCGGCTTTGTAGAGGGGAGTCTCACGCAAGGCTCCTACTGGCTAGAGGAGAGAATACCCAGCTATCTGCTTAGGCATCTATCTTGTAACCAACTCCAAACACATTCTTAATCATTCCCTCCGGAAGTTTTTTGCGTAGTGTCTTTACAAGAGTTTTTAGCGATGCAATTTTTAACTCATCATAGTCATACCAGAGTTCAAAAATGATATCTTCTGTCGCAAAAACTTTGTTTACATTTGAGAAGAGAAGTTTGAGTAGTTCTCTCTCTTTTTTCGTTAGAGGCACCTCTTTGTTGTTCCATACAAAAGCCTCTTTTTCATAGTCCCAAAAAGCTCCCTCACCAACATGAGCGACCTTTCTCGTCTGTACAGCAAAGTTTTCGATCTCCTCTACAGCCATATCAAGAGCAGCTGAAAGATCATCACGAGAGATAGGCTTTAAAAGGTATTTTGTCAATTTTAACTCTGTTGCTTTTAGCAGTGTATCTACATCACCCATTCCAGTAAGCATAATAGCACGCGTGTGATGGTCATCTTTACGAATCTTTCTTAAAAAATCTATACCGCTTTCATCTTCACTCAATCTAATATCGATCACTAAAATATCAGGCTTTTGATTTTTATATATCTCCATAGCCTCTTTTGCATCACGCGCTATATAGACATCTTCAAACGAGCGACTCATAAAAGCCGCATATGTTTGTAAAACTTCTTCATTATCTTCAACATATAAGATGCTATAACCTCGTTTTTCACTATTCATCTTTTGTCCTTACCCTCTAGAGGAATTGTTATCATAAAAGATGCACCTTTTTCAAAATTTTTCACACTAATATCACCATTAAATTGCTCTCGTAATAGTTTTTTGACCATAAATAGTCCCATTCCTGTCCCTTCTGACATATGTTTCGTTGTAAAATCGGCTTCAAAAAGTTTTTCTATAGTACTTTTACTCATTCCGCCTGCATTATCACGACACTCTATAAAAAGACTTGCTTCATTCTCTTTGGCAATAATATCTATTTTTGGCTGGTAGATATTTCGTGCAACAAATGCATCTTTTGTATTATTTACAAGTGTAATAAAAATCTGCTTTAAAAGAGTTGCATCTCCATCGAAGCTGAGCTTCTGTGGAGTATCTATTGAGTAGAGAAGCCCAAGCTCCTCAAAACTCTCTTTATTAAGCAGCATCACCTCATCTAAAAGCTCTTTTAGTTCTATTTTGCTGCTTGTATCTGTAGTTGTATCTTTTTTATAATAAGCTCTAAAATCATCAATGCTGTGAGACATATGATGTGTTATCTTCTCTATCTTTGTAAGGTAGCTTTGTAGCTCTTGATCTTCCATACCCAGTTCATAGAGACGATTGTCAATTTTACTGACTACAGAGTTAATCTGTGTCAAAGGTTCTCTCCACTGGTGTGCTATTACAGCAAAAAGCTCATCAGAGCCACTCTCTTTCATCATTTTTCACCTACATTGATAATTATTGACAATATTATAACGAATTAATTATATTGTTAAGTTTTATGCAATATAATCTTTTACTACACAATGATGAGGATATTCTACAATGCAAAAAGAAACAAAAACAAAAGATGGAGATATTTCACAGCTGGGAAATGTTGATCAGATACGCGAAATACTCTTTGGATCACAATCTCGTGAGATGAAAGAGAAGTTTGAAAAACTTGAAAATTCCATAAAAGCACTCCATGATGAGATGCGCAAAAAGATAGAACAGACACAAAACGAATTTAATATGCGCATAGAGAGTGAGCTTGAGACACTCTCACGCAAGATGAAAAACATTGTCACGCAACAACAAAATGAGTTTGCAGATGTAAGAGACAGTGCACTCAAACAAGAGAAGCGTCTTCAAAATGCAATGGATATCATGGAAGAGGAGCTCAATGCAAAAAGAGAACAGCTCCAAAAACAACAACTTGAGACAAATATGGCACTCCGTTCTGAGATGGATGCACTTAAAGATGAGGTTCTTGAGACTCTCAATGCAAAAATGGCAGATATGAACGGTGTCAAACTCTCACGCGATGATGCAGCAGAGATTCTTATGGAAGCAGCTATGGCGATGAAGGGTAATCATATCAAACAACAACTAGCAATGACACAAGAACAAGAATCAAAATAGTCCTTTTCAACAATGTCACATAACCCAAAAAATACAAATGAGGAGGAGGCGCTAGAGAACGCTCTTGCTCCCATTGTAGACAGACTTATTGATAAAAACTTTGAAAACTCTCAAGAGAAGATGGCTTCAAATATGGCACCCCTCATTGGTGGAGCTATAAGGGAGCAGATAAAGAGTCAAAAAGATGACATTGTTGATGCACTCTACCCTGTCATGGGTAACATGATAAGCAAGTTTGTTACAAAATCTTTTGAAGAACTACTCCACAAGATAAATGCTCAGATACAAAGTGGTCTCTCTTTTGCAACTATCCAGAGAAAAATAAAAGCAAAAATAAAAGGTGTGAGTGAGACTGAACTGCTTTTGGAGGAGAACTACGAAGCAGACATCAAAGCGGCTCTTTTGATTCACAAAGAGAGCGGTATGCTACTGGCAAAAGTAGAAGATGGTGATATCGCTTTAAGTGATACCGATATGCTTGCATCTATGATGACAGCTATTCGCAGCTTCGTAAATGAGTGGGTAGCCAACAACAGTGACAATACAGAGCTTGGAGAGATCGAGTATGGTGGCAACAAGATCATTATAGAGTCTGGTGGCTCTGTCTATCTTGCTGTTATTGTTGAAGGCGCTGTAGATACAAAAAGCTACGAGAAAATTCGCTCAGTTCTCTCTGAGATCATTACCGAGCATGCAACAAGCATCAAAAATTTTCAAGGCGACTATGAAGCGCTGCAACAAGATGCTATAGAGAAGAAGTTGGCAAAACTTCTCACAACACAAAAGCGTAGCAAAGAAGAGAATTCTTCAGAGAAGATGCACCCACTCTTACTTCTTCTTCCTCTACTGCTACTTGCCTTTATTGGCTATAAAATATACCAAAACTACATCGATGAGCATATAAAAAGTGCCATTGTAAAAGAGCTTAAAAGTGAACCGCTCTTACGCCCTTATGCCATTGATGTCGATGTAGAGAAACAAGAAGCGACCCTTAGTGGTCTGCTTCCATTTAACTACTACAAAGAGCTTGCAGCTAAAAAGAGTGCTCAGGTGAGTGACCTTAAAGCACTGCACAACGAGATAGCTGTTAAAAAAGCCGAGCTTGACCCTCTTGCAACAAGTGCACACATAGCATACCTGCTCAAGGGCTTCAACCTTGCACATAAAACAAACATTGACTACACTTTTGACTATGACACACAAACCCTTCATCTCAAAGGCCAACTTGCAAGCAAACAGCTTAAAAAAGAGCTGCTTAGCAGCATTGAAAAGATAGAGGGCATCTCAAAAATTACAGAAGATATTGCTCTCATACCACCAGAGATTAATGCACATCTCTACTTTAAAAAGAGATCAAGTAAGCTCACGCCATTGGCACAAAAAGAGCTCATTGACATCATTGAAAAGTTCAAGCCACTCCCAAGTGATGAGTATACACTTGTGCTTGAATCTTTTAGTGATATGCTCGGCTCAAAAGAGAAAAACAGACAGCTTGCACAAAAGCGTCTAAATGAGATAAAAAACTTTTTACAACTCCAGGGTGCGCTTACAAATAAGATAGAGACAAGCATACATGATGAGCCTCCAGAGGGTGTTGATGCGACAAAAAACCCCTCTCTTGCTCGCCGTATAGAGATAAAACTAAAACAGGGAGAGTAGCAGATGTTTAGCTATAAGATCGTTTTAGTAGGAAACTTTGGTGTCGGAAAGACAAGTCTTATCCGCCGTTTTGTTGACAACTCTTTTAGCGAAGAGTATCTCAGCACTATTGGAGTAAGTATCTCTAAAAAGGTCATAGGAGATGCTACCGTTATGATCTGGGATATAGAGGGTCATACTGAGTTTAAACCTATCTTTAAACAGTATCTCCTTGGTGCAAAGGGTTTTATCGTAGTAGCAGACCTCTTGCGTGAAGAGAGCATAGATGCCATTGAAGAGCATATTAAGCTCTGCCATGAGGTTGTTGCTGATGCGCCTGTCTTTGTCGCTCTAAACAAGGCTGATATGCCGCATACGCTCGATGAGCAGAGAGTTCAAAACATAAAAGAGTACTCACCTCACATCATAGGTGTCACAAAGACATCTGCAAAAGAGGGTGATGCAGTTGAAGATATCTTCTTAGAGCTTGACAAGAGCATAAAAGCATCACTAAACAGAGCATAAAAGATGGACACTACCCTCTTAGAACTCATCTGCTCTAAAAACAGTATCTCCTACATCCTCTTTGACACAGCGTTTGAGGTAGTAGAGAGTTTCAATGTCAGCGTAAAGAAACAGAGTGACATTCGGGAGTATCTCTTTGAGATAGTAGGCTTGGAGGAGAGCATTCTTGGTGGCCAAAAGATAGAGATACCGATGATAGTAAAAAATCAGCACTACTATGATCTCTCAATAGAACCATTTAATGAACAAAAAAATATCTTTATAGCCTATATGCAAGCAAAATCAAAAGAGACCATAGAGTATGCCAATGTCTTAAAAGAGATCAACAAAAAGACACTCATCTTTGATACAAGTGATGAAAAAAAGGAGGGAAAATCTTTTGCTCAGATAAACCAGCACCTTATAACGCTTCATGTTGATCTTGATGGCATCATCACTCTTGTAAATGATGCAGCCCTGCACTTTTTCAACCTTGAAAAGTCAGAGATGAAAGGCAAACACTTCAGTACCTTTTTCACTCCTCAAAGCACACAAAAGAGTAAAAGCAAGATCTTTCTAGCCACAAACTCATTTGGTAAAGAGATATTTTTTCATACTGACTTTATACCCCTAACAAACACACAAGGCCGTGTTGTTGAGAACATTATCATCGCTCAAGATGTTAGCTACCTCAAAGAGGTAAAAGAGGAGCTAGAGTATGCCCAAGAGCATGACACACTCACAGGTCTTCCAAACAGACACTACCTCTTAAATGCCATAGATGAACGACTTCAAGAGAACAAAGAAGCGACTATTGTCCTTTTTGACATTATAGATTTCTCCAAAATCAATGAAGAGTATGGCTCCCATGCTGCAGATATGCTCTTAAAACATATCACAGAGATCATCACTACAACACTCGATGCCAATGACACACTAACACGCTTTGTGCATGATAAGTTTGTTATTCTCTTTGAATCAGATAAAAATAGAGCCTACATAGATGCTCTGCTTAAAAAGGTAATGGAGGCAATCACAAAGAGACCACTTCTCTATACCCATGATGACCATATCGCTCCATCACTTCTTTATGTACTACATCAAGCACCAAAAGATGCACAAAATGCAGCAAAACTGTTAGAGGTGGCGAAAAAATCGATGGATAAAAAGAAGATTGCTTATAGAAAGAAAAAGATTGTATAAAAGAAAAAAACTCTTTAGAGGTATTATCTACCTCTAAGAGTCTAAAATATCTCTATTTTTTTGTACGAGAGTGGCGACGACGCTCAGCCTCTGTAAGGAATTTTTTACGAATACGGATGTTCTCTGGAGTAATCTCAAGAAGTTCATCATCTTCGATCCACTCTAGAGCACGCTCTAGTGACATATCACGCGGTGGAACAAGTTTGATCGCTTCATCAGCTCCACTTGAACGAACATTTGACTGTGCTTTTCCTTTAATAGGGTTAACTGTCAAGTCGTTTGATTTTGAGTGCTCACCAATGATCATTCCCTCATAAACCTTAGTTTGTGGTTTAATAAATAAAACACCTCTATCTTGAAGGTTGAAGAGTGAGTAAGCAAGTGCCTCACCATTTTCCATAGATACAAGTGCACCATACTGACGAGACTCAACAGAACCACTAAATGGTCTAAACTCTAAGAAAGAGTGGTTCATTACACCCTCACCTTTTGTATCTGTTAAAAACTGTCCACGGAATCCAATCAACGCACGAGCAGGAATCTCAAACTCAATTCTTTGGAAACCTTGACCCATTGGAAGCATAGATTTCATCTCTGCTTTACGCTTACCAAGACGCTCAATTACAGTACCGCTTAAATCTTCAGGAACATCGATTACTAGGTGCTCAAATGGTTCACATTTAACACCTTCGATCTCTTTAACGATAACTTCTGGTCTAGAGATACTAAACTCATAACCCTCACGACGCATATTCTCAGCAAGAACAGTGATCTGAAGTTCACCACGACCACTTACTTTGAATTTAC
>Ga0256843_1000507_pt1 | contig 33387 bp, 41 predicted proteins | sample AlvinellametaG_FD_191572 | JGI IMG/M metagenome (GOLD analysis project Ga0256843, IMG submission 191572) | Pompeii worm associated microbial communities from hydrothermal vent at the East Pacific Rise, Pacific Ocean - Alvinella | ecosystem: Host-associated > Annelida > Integument > Unclassified ...
TAAAATTAGATATAAACGAATGGAATAAGTTTCTAAAAAACCATCAACCTCAAGATATCCGTAGTTATTAACGGAACGCTTATTGCTTCTCCTATGTAAAATAAAAAGGAGAAGCGATTATGAGAAAATTTTTCGTAGTGGCGATGTTTATAATCAGCGTTTTATTTGCCGCCCAAACGCCGGGGGTTTCACAAAGCACTTCGCAAGCGGGGTCTACTTGCGTTATTAAAAACGAATTACCTAAAAAACAAAGTAAATCATGCTTGTTAACTATAGAAGCTAAAGGTGTGGGAATCGTGCCTTGTAACGGGACGTGCACTCCGGCTCTTGCCAAAGCAATGGCGAGAAGAGCGGCGATTCTTGACGGATATAAAGCTTTGGCGGAAAAGATGTATGGTATTAAAATTAACGGAAGAGATACCGTTAAAGACATGATGCTTCAAAATTCCTCTTTAAGAGCTTACGTATTCGGATTAATTAGAGGAGCGCAAATTATAGAAGAAGATTATAAAGACGGAATGTATAGCGTGGTTATGCAAGTCCAGTTGGATACGAGAGCATGGAATGCGTATCTTAAAAATATTGATAACGATTAATTTTCTGTTTGCTAATGATTATTTTATCTCGTTTCAATATAAAATTAAAAATTACAGAGTGGAATTTTTTAACTTTAACTGTGCTAAAGCCTTAAGCGTTAAAAATTCTAAAAAGGTTTTTCTTTTTTCCTTTCCTTGCGATAATGAAAATATACAAAACTGCTGTCTTTTGAATGAAAATAAAATCGTAGATTTTCTGCTTAAAAAAAGTGTTGTGATTTCTTCAGAAGACGAATTACGCTCCAACTCTTTACAAACTTCATCAAAACTTACGTATTTACCTCAAAGATTTGATATCATTATAAAAGACGGAATCGCATATTTTTATCAAAAAGGTGAATAATGAAAATTGCCATTGTCGAAGACGACATCAATATGAGAAAATCTTTATCTTTGGCTTTAAAAAGCGAAGGGTATGAAGTAGTTGAATTTAGGCATGCTTTGGACGCTTTGAAAAAACTCGACGAGAGCGTTGATGTGATAATAAGCGATATAACTATGCCTAAAATGGACGGTATAGAGTTTGTAAAAAATCTAAACGGTAAATTCGAAGTTATAATGATTACGGGTAACGCTACGCTAAATAAAGCAATCGAAGCGTTGAGGCTTGGAGTTAAGGATTTTTTAACCAAACCTTTTGAAATAGAGGATTTAATAGCGGCGATAGAGAGAAAAAGAAAAGTAAAAGAAAAAACAAAGGGTAAAAAATCGCAATTCAAGCCGGAATTTATAGCGCATGACGAAAATACCAAAAAAGTTTTGCAAATCGCATTAAAAGTGGCTCCTACGACGGCTAACGTAATGCTTTTGGGAGAGAGCGGAGTAGGGAAGGAGGAATTTGCGAAGTTTATACATCAAAATTCGGAAAGAGGAGCGTTTGTAGCGGTCAATATGAGCGCAATTCCGGAAAATTTAATAGAAAGCGAGCTTTTCGGATATGAAAAAGGCGCTTTTACAGACGCAACTCAAAGCAAACCCGGCTTATTCGAACTCGCCCAGGGAGGGACGCTCTTTTTGGACGAAATAGGGGAAATGCCTTATAACCTCCAAGCTAAACTGTTGAGAGTGTTGCAAGAAAAGGAATTTTATAGATTGGGAGGGACTAAGCCAATAAAACTTGACGTCAGAATAATAAGCGCAACCAATCAAAATATAGAAGAGATGATAAAAAACAATAAGTTTAGAGAAGATTTGTATTACAGACTAAATACCATTCCTATCAAAATACCGCCGTTAAGAGAAAGAAAAGACGATATAATTCCGATTGCGGAAAACATACTTAATAAAACGGTCGCCGAATACGGTTTTGAAGAAAAAGCATTAAGTGAAGAAGCGAAAAAAACGCTACTTGATTACGAATGGCCCGGTAATATCAGAGAATTGATAAACGTAATCGAGAGAGCCGTAATACTCAGCGATTCGGATATAATTGAAAAAAAAGACTTAATATTGATATAAGGAGTGTAAATGTATAACGTAGCGATTGCGGGAGCCACTGGTGCTGTCGGTGAAGAACTGTTGAGAATTTTAGAAGAGAGAAATTTTCCGGTAAAAAAACTGGTGCCTTTGGCGAGTGCGAGAAGTGCAGGAAGAGAAGTCGAGTTTAAAGGTGAAAAATTAAAAGTTAAAGAACTCACATGTGAGGTTTTTGACGAAGAAGAGATAGAAATCGCGTTTTTTAGCGCCGGAGGAAGCGTGAGTGCCAAATTCGCTCCTTGCGCGGCACAAGCGGGTGCGGTGGTTATAGATAATACGAGTTATTTCAGAATGAACCCGGACGTGCCTTTAGTAGTGCCGGAAGTAAATCCCGAAGATATAGTTTATTGGAAAAAAACGGGAATTATAGCCAATCCTAATTGTTCGACCATTCAAATGGTTATATCCTTGGCTCCTTTACATAAGGAATTCGGGATTAAAAGAGTCGACGTGGCTACGTATCAAGCCGTCAGCGGTGCCGGCAAGAAAGGAATGGAGGAGCTTTTTGAACAAATGAGGGCGCTATTTAATTTCAAACTTGATAAAAAAGTAGAAGAAAGAGAAGTGTTTCAATATCAAATCGCTCTAAACGTTATTCCTCATATAGATAAATTCATGGACGGCGGTTGGACTAAAGAGGAGCTAAAAATGGTGAACGAAACCAATAAAATAATGCATACCGATATACAAGTGGCTCCTACGTGCGTTAGAGTCCCCGTACTTAGAAGCCACAGCGAAGCGATTAGTATATATTGCGAAAAGGAAGTCAGCGTAGAAAGAGCAAGGGAGGTTTTAAGTAATTTTGAGGATATAAAAGTAATAGATAATCCGGAAAAAAACGAATATCCTATGCCTATAATCGCAACCGATACCGATTACGTATATGTCGGAAGAATAAGAAAAGATTTATATAACCCGAATGTTCTTCATTTCTTTAACGTAGCGGACCAAATTAGAGTTGGAGCGGCTACGAATGCCGTTAGAATCGCTGAGAAATGGATAGAAATGGAAGGAAATTAAATGGAAAAAAGAGGAATTTTAGAGTCGCTTTTTGAGGGCGGATTGTGGAGAAGTAGATTAGTGGCTATTTTAGCCGTAATATTCGGTATGATAGGAAGCTTTGTGCTTTTTTTCGTTGCAAGTTACGATGTTATTATGGTGGCTAAGAAGACTTATCTTTTCTTTTTTTCCCATTATCACCCAGATAATTTTCACGAAATGCTAATAGGCAAAATTATCGGTGCGGTAGATTTATATTTAATAGCGGTTGTCTTGCTTATTTTTTCTTTCGGTATTTACGAACTTTTTATCAGCGAAATAGACGATGCGGAAAATAGCGAAGTAGGCAAAAAGATTCTTGCTATCCATAGCCTTGACGAACTTAAAGATAAACTCGGTAAAGTCGTCGTAATGGTTTTAATCGTAGGCTTTTTTAAAAGAGTGATGCATATGAATTTCGACACGCCTCTTGAGATGCTGTATCTTGCCGGAAGTATCTTGGCTTTGGCGCTTGCTTTATATTTTATGCATAAAGGCGAGCATTAACTAAATGGAAACTTACAACGTCAAAATATAGAGGTGAAATATGAAATATATATTCGGTCCGGTGGCTTCAAGGCGTTTTGGAATGAGTCTTGGGGTCGATTTGTCCCCGGATAAAAAAAGGTGCAATTTCGACTGCATCTATTGTGAGTTGGACCCGGCAAAACCGTTAAACGAATACGAGAATCCTCCCAAACCGGAAGAAATTATAAAAGAAGTTGAAAAAGCGGTTGAAAAATACGATTTTGACGTCTTAACCGTTACGGCAAACGGCGAGCCTACATTGTATCCGTATTTGGAAGAACTAAGCGGACGGTTAAGATTAACAGATAAAAAGACCTTGATTTTAAGTAATTCTTCAACAATTAGCAACGAAAAAATCCGTAAAATCCTAACGGGGTTTGATATTGTAAAACTTTCTCTCGATGCCGTTAGCGAACATATATTTAAAAAAATAGACAGACCCGCAAAGGGGATAAAAATAGAAGCTATAATTGAAGGAATAAAGTTTTTTAGAAAAATTTACGAAGGCGAATTGATAATAGAAATTTTGGTCGTAAAAGGTATAAACGATAAAGACGAAGAGTTTAAAAAGCTAAACGAAGTATTAAAAGAGATTAATCCTAATAGGGTAGATATTTCTACAATAGACAGACCTCCAGCATATGATGTTAAGGGTGTGGAAATAGCAAGACTTTACGATTTGGCAAAATATCTGCAATATCAAAATATCTTTATTCCAACGAGAGAGGGACTTAAATTTAAGATGGAAACGATGGAAAGGGAGGAGTTGTTAACCACTCTTCAAAAGCGCCCGTTTACTCAAAGCGATATAGAGAATATTTTTGATGAAAAAACCAAAAAAGTATTTAACTCTCTTTTGCAAGAGAGATTGATTAAAGAGATTTTTGTAGGCGGCGTAAAATTTTATAAATTTTCAAAGGGCGAATAATGAGAGAGATGTTGAACGTTTTAAGGGTTTTAATAGCCGTAGATATCGGAATAGTCGTGTTTTGTTATCTCGAAGATAATAAACTTTGGCTTTATAATACCCAGATTGCTTTTTTTTCGGTTTCGTTGATAGTCCTCGGAAGTTTTGTAGGATATTCGAATATGGTAAAAGCTCAGCTTTCGCACGGGAACGTGGGAGAGGATATCTTAAAAAAATATGACGACAAATACAAAATGTATGACGAGGAAGACGAAATCAAAGAGATTAAAGAAGAGAAAAAACTCAAATGGTATCAAGCCGCACTTTATTCGTTTAAAGGCGGTATGAATTTGATTAGAATAGCGGGCTATGCTTGTTTAATAGGCGGATTTATCTGGCTTAGCAAACATTCGCTTTTTGATTATTTAAGCTTTTTGTTCGGCGTTAGCGTAGTCCCGGCTGTGAGTTTGATATATCTTTTGATTGCAAGAAAAAGAGTAAAGGAGGAGTGATTAATCAATTATATTATTTTTTCGAACGAATGCTTTTTGAGCCTCGTTTTTATCATTATCCGATAATATTTTTGCTGTTGCCTTTTTCGTTTCTTTATTCAATAATAGTTACGCTCCTTTTTCCTAAAAAATATGAAGATTTGGGTATTCCTATTGTTTCAGTGGGTAATATAATACTTGGCGGTAGCGGTAAAACCCCTTTTAGTATAGCGTTGGCGAATTATTTTGAGCATTTAAAGCCGGTCGTAATTTTAAGGGGATACGGTAGGAAATCGAAAGGTTTAATCGTAGTTTCCAAAGAAGGAGAAATCCTAACCGATATCGACAGTAGCGGTGATGAGGCTATGGAAATCGCTTTAAAAACCAAAGCGGGCGTAATAGTGGCGGAGAATAGAAAAGAAGCGATTTTGGAAGCCAAGAAACTGGGAGCGGGGTTTGTAATATTGGACGACGGATTTAACAAGCCGTTTAAAAAACTAAATATTGTCCTTGATATCGAAATAAAAAATCCGTTTTGTCTGCCCGCTGGCGGATATAGGTATCCAAAACGACTGCTAAAATACGCCGATATGGTGTTAAAACAACAAAAGGATTTTAAAAGAGTCGTAAATGTCCCTCGAGGGGATATCTTAATTAGCGGTATATCAAAACCCGATAGATTATTAAAATACGTCAAAAGCGTCTCTTATAAATTTTTCCCCGACCATTACGATTATAAAAAAGAGGACTTGGAAGAGTTTAAAAATAAAACTATAATTACGACGATGAAAGATTATGTCAAACTTAAAAAATTCGATTTAAAACTTGAAGTTATGGAATTAAAAATCGAAATTAACGAAAATATTTTAAAACAAATCGAGCAATATTTGATAAAATAACGAAAAAAAGGTTTACAGTGGAAATTAAAGAGACGTTAAAACAAGAAGAGGAATTGTTGGTAAAGGTTTTTAAACTTGAAAAATTTATAAAAAAATATAAAAAGCAGTTAATAGTCGCTTTGGTTTTAATAGTGACGCTTGCAATCGGAAACGCGATTTATAGTTACGTCCAAACAAGAAAGCTTATAGCTTCCAATAACGCTCTTGACAGATTACTCGCCAATCCTAACGATAAGAAGGCTCTTGAGACGTTAAAGGAAAATAAAAGACTATATCAGCTCTATCTGTTAAGAAGCGATAAAATAGAGGATTTGCAAAAAATAACCGCGCCCGAGCTAAAAGCGATGGCTCAGTATAAAATCGCTATGCTAAAAGGCGATAAGCAATCGTTGGAAAACTATCTTTTAAATCCCGATTATAAAATATTAAAAGACGCGGTTAGATTTGCGCTGATAAGAATCTATTTAAAAGAGGGTAACAGGCAAAAAGCCATGGAGTTATATTCTCAGATGTCTGATAATTCCAAATATAAACCTTTTGCGAAATTTTTATTACATTACGGGATAGTTAAATGAAATATTTATTGATAATAGCGCTTTTTTTTGCCGGCTGTAGCAAGGTATATCAACCTAAAACCACTCAAACCAAGCGCTTAAAAAGCAAAACGATATTTAAAAACCTTGACGAATATACTAAAAAACATTTAACGTTTTCGACTTTAAGCTTAAAATATGAAAAACATAAAAGAGGACTGCTTGATGACGGAATAGAAGTGGTTAAGGTCTATTTTGACGAAAACGGTCGTAAAATAGGAAAATTTAAAAAAATAAACGATGATTTGGCTATCAGAGGAGATAAATTATACGTTATTTCGCAAAAAAGAGTTTATACGTTGCCGTATTTGATTTTTTCCGCGACGAAAAAGGGAAATTTGGTAGCTGTTGTTTTCGAAAACGGAAAATACGGTATATATGATTTACAAAAAAGAGAAATGGCTTATATGTATGATTCGGACCCGAGTATTAGCGTTAAATACCTCCACGCACAGCCTCTTTTTTACGAAGATTTGATACTGTTTCCTTTAGTTACCGGAAATGTTGCGGTTGTAGATAAAAACGGTAAATTTATAAGGACTTTAAATATTTCCGCAAACGATTTTAACGATAACGTCATTTTCCTTAAAATCGTAAATTCTCAACTCTTTATGGCTACGCCTTCTAAGCTCGTTTTGTTTAATCCGTCATATTTAATCGATTATAAGGCGAATATAAAACATATAATCGATATGGACGGATATATCTACATATTTACCGTCGAAGGAGATATTATAAAATTAAACTCCTCATTAAAAGTGATAAAAAAAATCACCCTTCCGTATGCGAGTTTTTTTGCGCCGAGCGTATGTAACGGAAATATATGGACCGTTGAAAAAGAAGGCTATTTGATTAAAATAACGCCTCAACTTAAAGTCACCGTTTATAACGGAAACGATTTTGATACGAAAACGGACGGTATGTTAAAACTTAAAGGTTGTAAAATATACAACGATAATAAGGTTTTTATGATTGAGTAGGTATTTAGAAGCGTTTTTGGAATATTTGCAGATAAACAAAGGGGTTAGTAAAAATACGTATGATGCGTATAAAAGAGACCTCGTCCAGTTTGAAGAATATATAAAAAAACCAATAATTCAAGCAGATAATAGAGATATTATCGCTTTTCTTTCGACAATAGAAAACAAACGTTCGTTGAATAGAAAGCTTAGTGCTATTAATTCGTTTTTCGATTATGCGTATAAACGCGGAATGAGTGACGTAAAACACAAGGTAAAACAAGCCAAAATTCCTAAAAATTTACCGAAGTATCTCTCAAAAGAGGAGATTTTTGCAGGGATTTCGCTAATCAATGGAGATGACTGGCTCTCTCTTAGAGACAAAGCGCTGATACTTTTTTTGTATGCTACCGGACTTAGGATATCGGAGGCTCTAAACGTTAAACTTGAAGATATGGAAGATGGGTGGGTGAAAGTTACGATGGCTAAAGGCGAAAAACAGCGCACGGTGCCTATAGCTAAAGCGGCGCTTGAAGCTATTGACGAATATTTAAAAAAAAGAAAGTGTCAAAGCAACTATCTTTTTGTGAATAAAAACTGTAAACCTCTTTCAAGAATCAGCGCGTATAAAATTACAAAAAAATATTTAAACGTTTCGCCCCATGTTTTAAGACACTCTTTTGCGACCTCGCTCGTATTGGGAGGAGCGGATTTGAGAGTGGTCCAAGAACTGTTGGGACACGCTTCTTTGAATACTACTCAAATATATACACACATTCAAAAAGAAAATTTGCAACAAACGGTTTTAAATTATCACCCTCTTGAAATGTTGGAAGAGTAATGAAAAGCGAAGAGTTTAAAAATCTTATCGATATATTAAAAAAAAACGGGATAATTTGCAAAGAGATAAACATATTACCTATTAAAACGCGCAAAAAAGTAGACGCGTTTTTGGGGATTAATTTGAAAAACGAATACTGTTTTATTTTGAAACTCGGCAAAAAAAGCCGTTTTTTAAGCAACGATATAGATACGCTGTATGAATTTATGCCAAAAGAGATAAACTTCAGATATAAAAAAAAGATTTTGATTTTAAACGAGATTTGTTCTAAAACAAAAGCAAAATTGAAAGATTGGAAAATAATAGATGGTATTGGTTGATATAGGAAATACCAATTTTCATATATATCGAAACGGTGAAATAACGGATTTGAAAAGCATACCCTCGTTTAATGAAAAGGTCTATTATATAAGTGTAAACGAAGAAAAAGAGGCGATGCTGTTGAAAAAAAACAAAAACGCCATAAATTTAAAAAATTACGTAAAATTTCCTACCGAATATGAAGGGCTCGGAATTGATAGGATTATGGCTTGTATGAGCGTAAAAAACGGAGTCGTTGTCGATGCGGGAAGTGCCGTTACGATAGATGTGATGGAAGAGGGGATACATAAAGGGGGCATTATTACCCCGGGAATTTACGCTTTTAAAAAATCATTTGCTACAATTTCGAAAGTGTTGGAGTTTGATATTGAAAAGATTGATTTAAACAAACTCCCTTTAAACACACAAACAGCACTAAATTATGGTAGTATCGGAGCGATAGTATCATTAATAGAGAGAGTCGGAAAAAATAAAAAGATTTATTTAACCGGCGGAGACGGGGGATTTTTGTTAGATTTTATAAAAAACGCAACATTTGTAGAGGATTTGGTTTTTAGAGGAATGATTAAAACGATAAAGGATATGAAAAAATGAGTTTAACTGTCGCTTTGCCAAAAGGTAGAATAGCCGACGAGGTATTGGATATTTTTAAAAAGATTTTTAACGAAGATTTTGAATTCGAAAATAGAAAATTGATAATGAAAAAAGCGGGATTTACGTTTCTAAACGTTAGAAACTGGGACGTTGCCGCATATGTCCAAAATCAAGCCGCCGATATAGGCGTAGTGGGGTATGACGTAATATCCGAACTTCAAAGCGAAGTTTTTGAGCTTATGGATTTGGGGCTTGGAAAGTGCAGAGTCAGCGTAGCGGGGATAAAAGGGGACGAGCGTTATAAAAACAAAAGCGAGATAATCGTAGCTACTAAACTTCAAAATATTGCCAAAAGATATTTTTCCAAACAGGGAATTCCGGCAACTATTATAAAACTCAACGGCTCTATCGAATTGGCTCCGCTTGTAGGACTGAGCGACGTAATAGTGGATATAGTCGAAACGGGTAATACGCTAAAAGAGAACGGACTCGAAGAAAAAGAAGTAATCCTTTATTCGAGTGCAAGAATAGTTGCTAACAAAAACTCTTTTGTCGAGAAAAAAAACGAAATATTAAGCTTGCTTGATAAAATAAAGGAAGTTAATGGGAATTGAATTATACGGTAAAATCGAAGACCTTTTTTTAGATAAAGAAGCGGCTTATATTTTATGGAGTAAATTTATAGATATTTTAGAAGGGCTTGAAGTAAAAAAAGTATTAGATATCGGTTGCGGTAGCGGAGATTTTTGTATGCTTGCAAATAATAGGGGATTTGATATAAAAGGGATAGACCTTAGTAAAACGCAGGTGAAACGAGCGGAAGGTAAATGTGAATGCGACGCTAAGGATATATGCGAAGTAAAAGAGGAGTTTGATGCCGCGGTTGCGGTGTTTGACGTAATTAATTATATGAAAGTTGATGAATTAAGAAGGTTTTTTGAATGTGTTAAAAAAGTCGTAAAAAAATACTTCGTATTTGATATAAACAGTTATTTTGCCATGCAGGATTTGGCTATCGGGACGTTAAAAGCCGAAGATTCTACGAGATTTGGCGTGTTATATTCAGATTTTGAAGATGATATTTTAACGACCGAAATTACGTTATTCGAAAAAGAGGGAGATTGTTATAAAAAGCACAAATCGCACATAATTCAATATTATCATTCTATTGATTCGATAATTAGATTATCGGGAATGAAACTCGTAAAAAAAATCCCGATTTCTTTATACGGGAGCGGGGAGATAGAAAAGTGGATTTTGGTTTGCGAAAAATAGTTATTTCGCTTTAAAATTTTCTTTTGTTACGCAAAAATCCTCGACAAAACATTTTTCGCATTTCGGATTTTTTGCGGTGCAAATATATCTGCCAAAAAGAACGAATCCTTGATGTAGCTCGTTAAGGTCGGTTTTAAACGCTTTTACTAAATCTTTCTCGGTTTCTTCTACCGTTTTGGCGTCCGTAATTCCCAAACGGTGCGCTACTCTATAAACGTGGGTGTCTACCGCCATTCTGTTTTCGTTATGAAGTTCTATTAAAAATACGTTTGCCGTTTTGTTTCCCACACCCGGTAGTTTAATTAGTTCTTCGTGAATATGGGGAATTTTTGAAGAGTGTTTTTCTTTTACTATTTTTGCAGTTTGTATTAAGTTTTTTGCTTTATTGTTAAAAAACGAGCATGATTTGATTATTTCTTTGACCTCTTCCAAATCGGCGCAAGCCAAAGATTCGATATCGGGATATTTTTCGAAAAGAAGAGGTGTGATGATGTTAACTCTTTTGTCCGTGCATTGCGCGCTTAACATTATCGCTATTAAGAGTTCGTAGTCGTTTTTGTAATTAAGTTCGGTTTTTGAGCCTTTGTAATGCTTTAGGAATCTTTTTTTGATTTCGTCAAGTTCTTGTTGCGTTCTTAATACCATTAACACCCTTTTTTTATAGTATAATAACAAATATTTTACAAAAGGAGCATTATGGCTGGACATAATAAGTGGTCTAAAGTAAAACATGTAAAAGCGAAAGAAGATGCAAAAAAGAGTAAAATATTCACCAAACACGTAAGGGCTATTATGACGGCGGCAAGAAGCGGCGGGGGAAATCCCGACAATAACCCGGCTTTGCGTTTAGCTATAGATAGAGCAAAAGCCGATTCTATGCCTATGCAAAACATTCAAAGAGCCATAGATAAAGCTATCGGTAATCTTGATGGAGTAACGCTCTTGGAAGTTACTTATGAAGGATACGGTCCCGGAGGCGTGGCTATAATGGTGGAATGTTTAACCGATAACAAAAACAGGACCGTTGCCGAAATCAGACACGCTTTTAAAAAAGCCGGAGGAAGTTTAGGAACGAGCGGAAGCGTAGCGTGGATGTTTGAAAAAAAAGGTATTATCGTGGTTAATAGAAGCGATAAAGACGATGAGGTGATGGAAAAAGCCATTGAATCCGGAGCCGAAGACATTAAAGAACTTGAAGAAGTTTTGGTAATAGAAAGCTCTCCGGAAGATTTTAACGCAGTTTTGACGGCTGTTAGCGACATTGAGGGTATAGAAATACTTGAGAGTAACATTCAACTAACGGCTACAAATGAGAGTGAAGTTGATGACGAAACGGCTGAGAAGGTTGAAAAATTAATAGACGTTTTGGAAGATATTGACGACGTCCAAAATGTAATTCACAATATGGCTTAATTAAGATATAATTAATCTAAAGTAAATATAATAAATAAAAACAAGGAGATTTCATGAAAAAATTACTTTTTACCGGATTATTAGCGGCGGCGGCTTTTGCGTTTCCAGGAATGGCTGGCGGAGGAATGGGCGCGAGTGCCGCAATGGTTGGAAAACCTATGAAAGGTTTGAAGGATAACACGGTTGTGGCTGTTGTAAACGGCAAAAAAATTACGGTTAAAGATGTAAATAATTATCTGCAGGGGATTACCGGGGATAATAGAATTAGACTTCAAGATTTACCGGCTCAACACGTAAAACAGTTCGTCCAACAATATGTTGAGACGTTGGTGCTTTACAACAAAGCCAAAAGTGTAGAAAAAACGCCTCAATTCCAAGCGTTGGTTAAAAAAATGGCGGTTAGTTATTGGTTGAAACAACAACATGACAATATGAAAATATCTGACGCGGAAATCAAAAAATTCTATGAAGCGAACAAAGATTTGTATTTTAAAACGACACCTAAAGTAAAAGCGAGACATATCGTGGTAAAAGATGAAAAAACGGCTGAGAAGTTAATTAACGAATTAAAAGGTCTTCACGGAAAAGCGTTGGAAGAAAAATTTGCCGCTCTTGCCAAAAAATACTCAATAGGACCAAGCAAAGTCCAAGGCGGAGAGCTTGGCTGGTTTGCGCCTAAACAAATGGTGCCTCCTTTTGCCGAGGCGGTTGAAAAACTAAAACCTGGTCAAATCAATTTAAAACCGGTAAAAACGAGATTTGGATATCATGTGATTTTGGTTGAAGGTAAACAAAACAACAGTTACGTTCCATTAAATAAAGTCAAATTACAAATCACCGAATATCTAAAAAGACAAAAATTACAAAAAGAGATTCAAAAAATAAAAGATTCTTCTAAAATAGAAATTAAAGTAAAATAAGGAGAAAGAATGGACTTTAGTTTCGTTAACGGCGGGGTGTTAAGCGGAAGTGAAGCGGCAAAAGTGCTTGATTACGCAAAAGAAAAAGGTTTTGCTCTTCCGGCTATTAATATAGTCGGTACCAATTCCGCAAATGCCGTTATGGAAGCGGCAAAAGAGACCAAACTTCCTATAATTATTCAATTTAGTAACGGAGGCGCTCATTTTTGGGCTGGAAAAGGGCTTGAAAACGAAAATCAAAAAGCCGCTATTCTCGGCGCGATTGCGGGCGCTAAGCATATCCATACGTTAGCCGAGGCTTATGGAATACCGGTAATTTTACATACCGACCATGCGGCAAGAAAGTTGCTTCCTTGGATTGACGGTCTAATTGAAGCAAACGCAAAACACAAAGAAAGATACGGCAAACCTCTGTTTAGTTCGCATATGCTTGATTTAAGCGAAGAGTCTCTTGAAGAAAACGTCCAAACTTGTAAAGAATACTTAAAAAAGCTAAGTGCGCTTGATATTATGCTTGAAATTGAGCTTGGAGTAACCGGAGGCGAGGAAGACGGTGTCGATAATACCGGAATAGATAATGCCAAACTCTACACTCAGCCAGAAGACGTTGCATACGCCTATAAAGAACTTAGCGAAGTTAGCGATTTATTTACGATTGCGGCTTCGTTTGGTAACGTCCATGGTGTTTATAAACCGGGAAGCGTAAAATTAGAACCGATTATTCTAAAAAATTCACAAGATTACGTAAAAGAGAAATTTAATTTAAGCGACGATAAACCTATTAGATTCGTATTTCACGGCGGAAGCGGAAGCGAGCTTAGCAAAATCCACGAAGCGATTGATTACGGTGTGGTTAAGATGAATATAGATACCGATACCCAATGGGCGTTTTGGAGCGGAGTGAAAGGTTATATAGAAAAATATCACGATTATCTGCAAAGCCAAATCGGAAATCCGGAGGGCGAAGACAAACCGAATAAAAAATACTACGACCCGAGAAAATGGCTAAGAGAAGGCGAAAAAAGTATGAAAGAAAGAGTAATACAAGCATATAAAGACCTTAGAGCTATTTAATGCTCTTTTCTCCTATTACTCCGTTTATTTTTAAAGGGACCTTTTTCCATGTAAAAAGAGACGATTTATTAACGCCTTTTGAAGGTAATAAGGCAAGGAAACTTTACTGTTTTCTAAACAGGGAATTTAAAGACATTAGACGTATCGTTTCATATGGGTCTAATCAATCAAACGCGATGTATGCGATGAGTATGCTTGCCAAAATAAAAGGCGTTGAATTTATCTATTATACCAACCATATCCCCACTCATTTAAAACAAAATCCTTATGGTAACTATTTTTATGCGCTTAAAAACGGAACGAAAATTATCGAAACCGATTTAAGGGGAGATAAGTTTAGGGAATTTATATTATCGCAAAAAGACGATAAAACGTTAATTATAGAAGAGGGCGCGAGAATTAAAGAGAGTGAAGAGGGGATAAGAATGCTTGCTAAAGAAATTAACGATTATTGCAAAATAAATTCTTTAAAAGTTTTTTTGCCGAGCGGTACCGGGACTACGGCGTTTTATTTGGCGAAACATTTAGACGTTGAAGTAATAACGACTCCTTGCGTCGCAGATGAAGAGTATTTAAAAAAACAGTGGAGTATGTTGGGAAAAAGCGAGAAACTGCCAGTAATAATACCTCCGAAAAAAAAGTATAAATTCGGAAAATTGTATAAAAATCTTTATGATTTATGGAAAGAGTTAAAAAATGCCGGAATAGAATTCGATATGCTTTACGACCCTATTGGCTGGGAAGTCGTGCTTGAAAACAATCTCACAAATATCTTGTATATCCACCAAGGCGGGATACCGGGAAACGCGTCTATGTTAAAAAGATATAAAAGAAAATATGAAAGTGTGTAGATTTGAAGCATAATTCATAATTTTTTCTTATATTAATTGTAAATGAATATTCATTTTGATATTATTAGCATATAACACTCTTGGAGGGCATTATGGGAGTTTACGTTACATCTTCGATTCTGTTGCCGTGGATAGCGGCACTTGTGATATATCTATTTAAAAACGACAAAATAACGAATTTGTTGTCGTTTTTAATACTTTTTGTTTTAGCGGGAGTAGGTTTTGCGGTTTATATAAACCTAAAAACGCCTTATTTTATGCATACTCCGCATATAATAGGGACGTTGATGACGATATACGATTTCGGTTTGCTTGGTTATTTTCTTTATCAAGGTATCAAAAAGAGGAGTTTGCTCGTAACTTCTCTTGCGGTTTTACAACTTGTATTGTTGATTATTGTTTTGTTAATGATTGAACATTCAAACACCGCGGATATTTATGTAGATAAATTGACCGCGTTTATGTATATGATTGTTGCGATTGTGGGTGTGCCTATTGCGATTTTTGCTACCAAATATATGGAATACGACGAAAAAGAGAAGCATAAATTCGTAGCTATATTGATTTGGTTTTTAGGTGTTATGAATTTTGCGGTTAGTGTAAATAATATAGAATGGTTTTTTGCGCTTTTTGAAACTACGACACTTGCCTCATATGTTTTAATCGGCTTTAGAAAAGACGAAGAAGCCACTAACAATGCCGTTTTGGCTTTGTGGATGAATCAAATAGGCGGTGTGGCTATACTCTTAAGTCTTTTAACGTTTATTAAAACGGACAATCTATACCATTTTACCGATTTGTTAAGCGCGGACCCTAAGACGCTTTCGCTTGCGGCACTTGGGTTTTTGAGCGTTAGCGCTTTGGTTAAGGGAGCTCAAATGCCGTTTCATAAATGGCTTTTGGGAGCTATGGTCGCGCCGACACCCGTTAGTGCTATTTTGCACTCGGCTACGATGGTAAAAATCGCTCCGTATCTGTTGCTAAGGATTTCTCCGATAATTAAGGGGACCCTTTTAGCGAAACTTCTTATTATAACTACCGGATTTGTGTTTGTGTCTGCCGCAATTATTGCGCTCACTCAAGATAATTTCAAAAAAATTCTTGCTTATTCTACCATATCGCTTTTGGGGCTTATGATGTTGGCGGCAGTTGTGGGGACACCGATTGCGGTTAGTGCGAGTTTGATATTAATACTTTTCCATGCATTTGCAAAAGGATTTTTGTTTATCGAAGCGGGCGTATTGGAAAAAGTCTTTCACGTTAAATATATTAAACAGATGAGAAGATTAATCGAAAGAGCGCCTTTGACGCTCATGTTTATATTCTTCGGATTTTTAAATATGACGTTCGTTCCATTCGGGACGTTTATCGGTAAATGGATTATGATAGAGGAAGTGAGTAGATTTTTAACGCATGGAAGTTACGTGTTGTTGATTTTATATGTGGGTGCCGGTAGTGCGTTTTTGAGTGTTTTATATATGAAAGTGCTTGGGATTAGTATAAGAAAATCACACGGTATAGAGAAGGTTAAACTGTTACCTCTTCCAAAAAGATTTAATTTCGTTTCCATTTGGTATTATGTATGGCTGCTTGGGCTAACTATTTTTATAGCGCCGTTTATCTCAACGCAAATAGTCCCAATTGCAAATGAAATTACCTCAAGTGTTGCAAATATTCACGCCGAGGCTCTTTCGCTTGTTATTAACGGCTCTACACTCTATTTTTGGCAAATATTGGGAGCGTTGATTATACTTCTTTTAATCCACGCGCTGCCGTTTTTCGTTCATTTCAAGAATGTCGATACCGCTATGCCGTATAACTGCGGCGAAGCTTTTCCAAGACATATAGAAACATATAATTTTGTGTGTATAACAAAATACGAAAACTATATCATCGCATTTTCGATAGCGCTGTTTGTAATGGTATTAGCGCTTGGAGGAGGGTTGTTATGAAGTTTGAGAGCGTAATGATTTTATTGACACTAATTGCTCCGATACTCGGAGGTTTGGCGTTTGGAGCGGAAAGAATTGTTAGAGCCAGAATGCAAAGCAGAATCGGACCGCCTTTAATGCAACCGTTTTACGATTTTTTTAAGCTTATGGATAAGCGTCCTTTAATGGTCCATTCGCTTCATGCGGTTATGGGGATTATGTATTTCGTGGCTTGTTGGTTTGCGCTTGTTGTGTTGTTTTTGGGTAACGATTTGCTTGTAGCGGTTTTCTTTCACGTAATTGCGGTATTGGCGCTAACGATAGGCGCTTTTAGCGTCAGAAGCCCTTATAGCGTAATAGGCGCTATGAGAGAGCTTATGCATATGATAAGTTACGAGCCTTTAATGGTATTGATGGTGGTAGGATTTTATGAAGTGGTAGGAAGTTTTAATTTAAAGGATATTTTAACGTATCAAGGTATACCTATACTTCAAATGCCCGTAATTTTTGTCTCTTTTGTCCTTGCCATACCTATGATGTTACACAAATCTCCTTTTGACGTTGCCGAAGCGCATCAGGAAATTATCGGAGGTGTCGAAATCGAATACAGCGGTCCGTTTTACGAAGCGGTATATACCGGCAAATGGATTGAATACGTTTATGTGTTTTTCTTTGTGTTTTTGTTTGCGGGGAGTCATTATCTTTTGGGATTGGGACTCGTTTTGGCGGTATTTATATTTATAAACGCTCTTGATAACGCAACCGCAAGGCTTGATTTTAGAAGAATGGTGAAATTTAGCTGGTTTATGTTGATACCGCTTTCGGCATTGAATATTATATTTTTGGCTTTATGGAGGTAGTGATGGGTATATTTACGAAATTTAGAAAAAAATCTCCTTGGATTTTACATTATAACACCGGAGGTTGTAACGGTTGCGATATTGAGATATTAGCCGCTTTGGCTCCTAAATACGATATTGAGAGATTTGGAATGTTAAATAGAGGCAATCCCAAACAATCCGATATTTTACTCGTAACCGGTCCGGTAACCAAAAGATGCCGCGACGTGTTAAGAAGGCTTTATCTTGAAATGCCCGAACCCAAAGTGGTTGTAGCGATGGGCGCTTGTGCGCACGGAGGAGGTATATTTAGGGATTTTTATCACGTAGAAAACGGTGTGGATAATATTATTCCGGTTGATGTATGGATTCCGGGTTGTGCCCCAAGAGTCGAGGCGGTAATAGACGCAATGGTGGAAGCCGTCAAAATTTGGGAGAAAAAAAGCAAACAAAAAGAGTTTATGAAAAACCACTCGGAGGATTTACTTCAAAAATTAGGAGCGAGAAATGACGATTAATCCCGAAATAACGTTTTTTGAAGCGACTACGAAAAATATCGTCGAGCTTATAAAAACGTGGTATGACGAAAATAAATATCACTATGTTACGGTTAACGCTACGGATAACGGAGAAAATTTAACGATAGATTGGATTTTTTCGAAATATTTCGAAAAAAACAAACTGGTTGTATTTAGGGCGATTGTGGATTATGACGAACAGATTCCTTCAATCGTTGAAATTATACCGAGTGCTTGGATATCGGAATGGGAACTTGCCGATTTATTCGGAGTTGACGTTGAAAATGCCGCAAAAGGCGTATTTATCGAACCGGACGCTCCAAGCGCGCCGCTAAGAAAAGGGGATAGTGATGGGAAATAAAATCGTAGTTCCGTTTGGATCTCAACACGTGGCTTTACCGGAGCCCGTGAGCTTTTTATTTGAGACGCAAAACGAAGTAATCACCGATGTGACGGTAAATATCGGATACGTTCACAGAGGTATAGAAAAAGCGGCTATTACGAGATTTGAATATACGCAGCTGCCTTATTTGGTCGCAAGGGTTTGCGGGCTTTGTTCGATTACGCATGCTGGTGCTTATACTCACGCTATAGAAAAACTTCTCGGAATCGAAACGAATAAAAGAATAGATTATTTGAGAATGCTTGTGGTCGAACTTGATAGAATTCATTCGCATATGCTTGCGAACGGACACGTAGCCGAAGTGGTGGGATATGAAAATCTTTTTATGCAAACATTTAGGTATAGAGAAGATGTGATGGATATTTTAGAAAGAATTACGGGTAACAGGGTCCAATATGATTATCAAATTATAGGAGGCGTGGCAAGGGATATTGATTCACAAACGGTTGAATTCGCACGTAAAAAATTATTAACTCTTAAAGCGAATACGCAAAAACTAATCGAATTTTTTGAAAACGACTATACGTTTGGTTTGAAAACAAAAGGAATCGGCACGATTTCAACCGATATGGCTAAAAAATACAACGTTGTAGGACCGATTGCCAGAGCCAGCGGACTTGAAACGGACGCAAGAGCCGAATATGATTATCTGCCGTTTGAAGAGGTTGGATATAAACTCCAAATAAGAACCCAAGGCGATGTTTGGGCGAGAAATATGGTGAGATTCGATGAAATTATGAATTCTATTGAGATGTGTCTGAATATTTTAGACAACATTCCTCAAGGCGAATATAGAGTTAAAGTAAAAGGAAGACCGGAAGGTGAAACGTTTGTCAGGGTCGAAGCGCCGAGGGGTGAATGTTTTTATTATCTTAAAGGTAATAAAACAAAAGTGCTTGAGAGAGTTAGAATAAGAGTGCCTACCTATGCGAATATACCTATCTTAAAAGAACTTTTTGTCGGGGAAAAATATTCCGATGCTCAGGCAATTGTGCTTAGTTTTGACCCATGTATGAGCTGTACGGCGAGATAAAGGAGCGAGTATGATTCAAATGTTTATGGAGTCTTTAAAAAATCTTGTTACACCGCCTCAAACTATCAAATACCCTTTTGCGCCCTCTCCCGAGCCTAAAGGGTATAGAGGCACTATACTTTATAACGAAGAGCTTTGCATTTTTTGCGACAAATGTGAAAATATCTGCCCTCCTGGTGCTATAAAATTCGAAGTTGTAGATATACAAAACGGAACGAAACAATATAACTACAATCCGTATTTGTGTATCTATTGCGGCGCTTGCGTTGATGCGTGCCCTAAGGCTGATGAAGGGTGTTTGACCCAAAGCGAGAGCAGGACTCCGGTTATGGGAGAGAGCGTCGTAAAAAATGAAAAACTCGGTAAATTTATAAATGAAATTACAAACCCTAAAGAGGTGGAAAAAAAATGGCGGGAGCTTGAAATTAGAGCAAAAGAGAGCAGAATCGCTTTAGCGGAGTATAAAAAAGCAAAACGAGCCGCCAAGATAAAAGCCAAAGCGAAAGAAGAATGAAAGCTCTTTTTTTATCGTTTTTTTTTATTTTCGCTTTTGCGTGTAGTAGCGATTGTCTTGAGTGCCACCCAAAACTTAAGCCTTTAGAATACGATAAAAACAATAAATATTACAAACAACACCATTTTTTAATTACATGCGTAAAATGTCACCCCAATCATAATGAAAAAAGTATGGGTAAATGCGGTGCGGACTGTTTTGATTGCCACAGTAGGGAAAAACTCGCAAATACCCCAATACCGGCTCACCAACGCTTAAGAGAGTGCACAAAGTGCCATAAAAGTTCTATAAAAGAGATTTTGTCTCCTAAAACCTTTGATTTGATTAATAAGTAGTGTAAAATTTTTGAAACAATTTTGTTTTTGGTCATTATTTGTTATAATTGCCTAACATTGTAAAAGGAGAAAAAATGAAAAAAGCGTTTACTATGATTGAGCTGGTATTCGTAATCGTTATTTTGGGAATTTTAGCGATGGTGGCTCTTCCTAAATTTTTAGGTGTTGCGGGGCAAGCGCATGAAGCGAATTTAAAAGCATTTGTGGGTACGTTAAACAGAACTGTGGGTCCTGAGATTTGGGCGCAACATGTAGGTGATGGTGGTTCGATAAAAGCGGAAACGAGTGCAAAAAAATATGTAGACATACCTAAAGAAATAGGTCATGATTTTGGTTTTGGAAATTGTGGTGATGGCACTTTTCAGAAAATAGTTGAATCTGACCCAAATGTAACCGGACAAAAATATGAAATAGACTGTGAAGACGGGACCGCGTCATCTTCACCGGCGTTTATTTTAAAAGATTCTAACGGCAAATGTATTGCCGGACCTTGCCCGTAGTGGTAGGATAATATGAAAAACGCGTTTAGTATGCTTGAGCTTGTTTTTGTCATTATAGTCATCGGGATATTAGCCGGAATGGCTATCCCGAGGCTTTTTAACGGTATAACCGAAGCGGAAATAGCAAAAATCAAAACCGACGTAGCTACGATTAGAAGTGCTATAGCCACTAAATACGGCAAAAATATTATGGAAGGTAAAAACGAATGTCCTTCTCTTGAGAATACTACAACAGACCCGGATAATAAAACTCTTTTTGAAGGAATTATGACTTATCCTATAAAACGTAACGTCGGAGATGTTAAATGGGACGGTGACGGGACGGATTATAGCGTTACGATGGGAAAAGATACTACGATATATTTTAAATACGATAATAAAACTTCCAATAACTGCAAATTCGAATGTGATACTTCCAAAACGGACAATAGGTGCGATTTGATTGGTGAGTAAATTTTACGATATAGCGGTAATTAATACTCCTACGATATTTACGTATGAAAGCGAAACGAATTTGGAAAAAGGCGACGTTGTCGAAATCGAAGTGAAAAACAGCCTAAAAAAAGGTTACGTAATCAAAGAGGTCTCTAAACCTACTTTTAAGTGCAAAAAGGTTGTTTCAAAGCTTTTTTCTTTTTCTTTAAAAAAACAGAAAATTATAGATTTCGTTTCTTTTTATTACTTCGCGAAAATAGGGGAAGTTGTCGGACTTTTTTACTCTCCAGAAATCCAACATTACGACAAATTTCCCCTTGAGTTAAAAAATGAGGTTAATTTAAGCCCAAATCAATTACAGGCGTATGAGTTTTTACAACAAAACGAAATAGGGGTGCTTTTTGGAGATACGGGAAGCGGTAAAACTGAAATTTATATAAAATTGATAACCGAATGTATAAAAGAAGGTAAACAATCTTTGTTTTTACTTCCCGAAATTGCCATAACTTCTCAGATGGAGAAGAGATTAAAAAAATATTTCGGCGAATCTTTAGCGATTTGGCACAGCAAAATTACCAAAAAAAGAAAAGAAGGAATCTTGCAGGGAATAAAAGAGGGTAAAATCAAGGTTATAGCGGGAGCAAGAAGCGCTTTGTTTTTGCCTTTGGAAGATCTTGGGCTAATCATTGTGGACGAAGCTCACGATGATAGTTATAAGAGTGAAAGTATTCCCAAATACAACGCAAAAGATTTGGCATTATATTTTTCTAAAATTTACGGTGCCAAAGCCGTTTTAGGAAGCGCTACTCCGCTTGTTTCGGATTTGTATAAATTTAAAAGTTTTAGACTTAAAGGAAACTATTTCAATACGAAAAAAGCGAGATATTTTACCGATGAATTTGACGAATTTATTATAAAAAAAATTAAAGAAAAACTTGATAATAAAAAGCAGGTTATCGTGTTTGTGCCGACAAGAGCTCATTTTAAATATATGATTTGTAAACATTGCGGCGAAGCGGTTAAATGTAAAAATTGCGACGTTGCTATGAGTTTGCATAAGGATAAACTGGCTCTTAAATGTCATTACTGCAACTTTACGCGTCCTATTCCTTCGATATGCGAAAATTGCGGAAGTAGCGAATTTTTAAATCAGCGCAGAGGCACGAGTGAAGTGGTAGAGACGTTAAAAGAGGTGTTTGCAGATGCGGTTATAGAAAAATTTGATAGGGATATTATAACGTCCAAATCCAGAATAGATAAACTGCTAAAAAGATTTGCCAATAAAGAGATTGATATACTTGTAGGGACTCAAATGCTTAGCAAAGGACACGATTATCCAGATGTTGCCTTAAGCGTTGTGCTTGATATAGATTTTGTTTTAAACGGTGGGGATTATAAAGCAAGAGAAAGAGCTTTCGCGCTTGCAAGACAAGTAGAGGGAAGAGCGGGAAGAAAAGAAGACGGCGAGGTTATTATTCAAACGTTAAATAAAGAGTTTTTTGACAGAAGTTACGAAGAGTTTTACGAAGAAGAACTTGAATTTAGAAAGGATTTAAACTATCCTCCTTTTAGCAGGCTTTGTAAAGTGGAATTTAGCGACAAAAAAGTAAATGTCGCAAGAGAGAATTTGGAAAAATTTATTTCGTGCATAGGAAAAAGGGAAGAACTTATCGGATTTGGCGAAGCTCCGATTTTTAAATTAAAAAACAGCTATAGATTTCATGCCGTTTTTAAAGGAAAAGCCCTTCACAAAATAATCTATCCTTGCATAGATTTGCAACGAGCGAAAGTAGATATGGACCCGGTGAGTTTTATTTAAGTTTTTCGGGGTCGACCGCAATTTTATAGTTAGGGTCGTCTTCTTCGTATGTGCAATATTCACCGGCGGTTTTTAGGAGTTTTTTGCATTCGTCGCTTAAATGTCTGATGGTGAGTTTTTTTCCTTCTTCAAGATATCTTTTTGTTATTTTATCTATAGCCTCCACACCGCTTGCGTCCATAACTCTTACGTTTTTAAAATCCATAATCACGTGTTGCGGGTCGTTTTTTATATCAAAACTTTCTAAAAAACTCCTCGAACTTCCAAAAAAGAGAGGTCCTTCGAATTCGTAGATTTTTTTGTCTCCTTCTTTTTTTGTTTTATAATAAACTTTTGCGTGTTTCCACGCAAATACGAGGGCTGAGATAATTACGCCGCTTATTACGGCAATCGCCAAATCGGTAAAAATCGTCACTATTGTCGTAATAATTAATACAAAAGCGTCTTCTTTGGGGATTCTTTTTAATTTATCAAGACTCGCCCATTCAAATGTTGCAATACTTACCATAAACATTATACCTATTAACGCCGCAAGAGGGATTTTTTCTATATATTTTGATAAAAAGACAACAAAAAGTATTATTAGCACTGCCGCGGTCACACCGCTAAGTCTTCCTCTACCGCCCGAGGTGTGGTTGATAATCGTTTGTCCTATCATAGCACATCCAGCCATTCCGCCAAACATAGCGCTTAAGGCGTTACCCGCTCCTAACGCTTTGGCTTCTTTGTTGCCGTTTCCTCTCTCGCCGCTCATCTCTTCTAATACTTCAAGCGTTAATAACGATTCAATAAGTCCTACAAGCGCAATTATTACGGAATAGGGCAAAACGATTTTTAGGGTTTCGAAATTCAACGGGACGTGAGGGATATGAAAAGAGGGGAATTCTCCTTTAATATGTGCCAAATCTCCGATTGTTTTAGTATCCAGATGAAAAAGCAAAACTATACTCGTTACTATAATTATGGCTCCAAGTCCAGCCGGGACGGCTTTGGTGAATTTCGGTAAAAAATACATAATAGCCATTGTCAGAGCCACTAACAGATAGATGATGTAGCTTTCTCCTTTGAAAAACTGAAATTGCGAGTATGCAATTACTATTGCAAGTCCGTTTACAAAACCGTAAACGACGGGCATCGGCACGAGCCTTATAAATTTCGCAAATCCCAAAATACCTATTATTAATTGGATAAGACCCGCTAAAATTACGGCTACGTAAAGATATTCTATTCCGTATTTTTGCACGAGTGCGGTAACAACTACCGCTACGCTTCCCGCCGCTCCGCTAATCATTCCGGGTTTCCCGCCAAAAATTGCGGCGATGACACCCAAGATAAAAGCGGTATAAAGTCCAACAAGCGGAGAGACACCGGCAACAAACGAAAATGCGATTACTTCCGGTATTAAAGCGACAGAAACAACGATGCCGGCTAAGATATCGTTTTTGGTGTTTTTTGCGTTATAATTTTGTAATATTTTAGAAAACAAGTATAATCCTTTTTGTATTTTTAAAGGCGGAATTATAACACAAAGCGGTGGCTGGATTATATGTTTAAAGGAACGGAATGTTTGAAAAAAAAGGCGATTATTATACGAATAAAGACGATGAATTTTTAAAACAGTCCGATTTTGTTATTTATTGGAGGGAAAAGCCTAAAAAGCTGATTAAAAATTATGCCGTTTTGGGCGGGGAGGACAAACACTCCAAAGTCGATATACCAAGAGCGGACAAAGATTTGGCGCTGTTACTCGCAAGACTTGCTTATGTATTTGAAATATATGACGAACGTTTAAAACAGAGCGAAGAATTCGAGGATTTTGTAGATGTGTTAAAAAGCGTTAGGGTTAAACCTCAAATCAAAAAACATCTAACTACGCTTGAGGAGATAGGCGGGGTGCTTTATTTAATAGATAATTCAAAAAAAGTCGGTATTATTGTAGGAGACGTAGAAGAGGACGAACTTGAAGCGATATTGAGTTTGGCTAAGATGTTTGGAGATAAAATAGGAATATTTAGCAAAAAAGATATTAGCGATAAAACTATAGATTTTTATGAATAAGGAGAGTAAATGTTATTAAATACGTATGCAAGATTCGATATAGCGTTTGAAAAGGGTGAAAACGCTACTTTATGGAATAAAGAGGGTGAGGATTATATAGATTTTACCAGCGGGATAGGTGTTGTTAGTGTAGGACATGCGAATGTTAGACTCTCAAACGCCATTTGCGACCAGGCTTCAAAAATAATCCATATCTCAAATCTTTATAAAATTCCTCCTCAAGAAAAACTTGCAGAGGTGCTTATTGAAAAAAGCGGCATTGAAGGAGGAGTGTTTTTTTGTAACAGCGGAGCCGAGGCTAATGAAACGGCTCTTAAAATAGCGAGAAAATACGGTGAAATTAACGGAGAAATAAAACGTTATAAAATTATAACGCTTGAAAATTCATTTCACGGAAGGACGATATCGACGCTAAAAGCTACGGGTCAACCCAAATTTCATCAATATTTCGGTCCCTTTCCCGATGGTTTTACGTATGCAAAAAATATTGAAGATATCTATAATAAAATAGACGGCAAAACCGTGGCGGTTATGATTGAGCTTATTCAAGGGGAAGGCGGTGTTAATCCTTTTGAAATAGAAGAGATTAAACACTTAAAAAAAGAGCTTGAAAAACAAGATGTATTGTTAATAGTCGACGAAGTCCAAACGGGAGTTTACCGCACCGGGGAATTTTTGGCTTCGAATTTATACGGTATTAAACCCGATATCGTAACGCTTGCAAAAGGACTCGGCGGAGGGGTGCCTATCGGTGCTGTGATTACGAGACTAACAGACGTATTGAAACCGGGAGACCACGGTAGCACGTTTGGGGGAAATTATCTTGCGACAAGAGCGGGATTGGAAGTGATTAAAATATTGGACGAATATCATCAAAGCGGAATGCTTGAAGAAATAAGCGGATATTTTAACGATAGACTGGAAGAGATAATAAAAGAATTCCCGAATCTTTTTCAAAATATCAGCGGGTACGGGTTGATGAAAGCGTTAAAAACCAACGAGTCTTCTATTAGGGACGAAATAGTAAAAAAAGCATTTGAAAATAGGGTTTTGGTTTTAAAAGCGGGAGAAAAATCCGTTAGGTTTTTACCTCCGTTGACGATTACGAAAGAAGAGATAGACGAAGGAACCGATCGATTAAAAACCGCATTATCGGGAGTGGGTAGATGAGGTTTTTGCTTCTTTTTTTGCCTCTTTTTTTGTTGGCAACCCCTATTTTAAACGATATTAAACAAAAAGAGTTTTCTTATGATGAGAAGTTTGCTATTGAAGATAGCAAAGATACCGAGAAATCGTGGATTAATCCTATTATGCTTCAATACAACTACTCCAAAGACAATTCACTTGAGAGTGTTAAAACGACAAACGAACTTTTAAGCGTTTCGGTAAATCAGCCGGTATTCAAAAGCGGAGCGATTTATTATTCGATTAAATACGCAAAGCATCTAAAAAACTATAATTTGCTTAATATAAAAATGCAACGAAGGAATCTGATAAAAGAGGCGCTTGACTTGGCGTATCAGTATAGAATCGCACTTTTAAACAAGAAAATTTTAGACCTTGAGATTAAAAACTCTATGATTGATATTGAAAAGAAAAAAGAGGAGTTTTTAAACGGGGTGGGAGATTCGACGTTATTGGATAATGCGATATTAAAGCTAAATTCTCAAAAACTTTCTCTTGTAGATTTGGACCAAACTCTTAGCGATTTACGTTACTCTTTTGCAAATATTTCATCGTTGGATATTAAAACAATTCAACTTCCTGTGTTTAAATTGATTTCGAAAAAGAGATTTTTAAACGAAAATCTTTCGTATCTTTCACAAATGTTGCAAAAAAAGGTCAAATACGATTTATATAAAATGCAAAAAGGCAATCAATTGTTAAGCGTTTCGCTTAACGCTTCATATAATCACCAAAAAATAAGATACTCGCCTTCTTCTATGATGTTTCAAAATAATACGACCGATTTTTATAAAATCGGCTTTAGCGTAAATTTACCCATTAGCGCAAACGCTTCTAATAAAATCGAAAAAGCCAAAATCGATTATCTCAAGTCGGCTTTGCTTATAAAAGACAAACGAGATAGCTTAATTCGAAATTACGAATCAATTATTAAAAAGATAAAATTTATAGAGAAAAAAATAGCGATTTATAACGAAAACAAAAAAATTTACGACAATTTGATCGCTTCTACTAAAGATTCGTTAAAGGCAGGGAACGTAACGACTTTGGATTTGCAAATTTTGCAAAACTCTAAAAAAACTATAGATTATCAAATCGAAATTTTAAAGTTGCAAAAACAGAGACTTTTACTGGAATTATATTATCAAACACAAATTAAATTGTAACGTGTCGTAACATCAAAAAAGTATTAAAACTAAAATTGTCTTATTTGATATAAGCTTTGGTTATAATTATTTATATTTACAATCTAAAGGAGTGATATGAAAGTTGACGTTTTAATAGTTGGTGCAGGCGGAGCGGGATTGTATGCGGCTTTAAGCGCGGCTAAAGAAGCCGGAGATTTGGACGTAGCCGTTTTGAGTAAAGTATATCCTACAAGAAGTCATACCGGTGCCGCTCAAGGAGGGGTGAATGCGGCATTGGCAAACGTAGACCCTACCGACAGCGAAGAACTTCATACGTTTGATACCGTAAAGGGAAGTGACTATTTAGCCGATCAGAGCGCTACTAAATTTATGTGTTACGAAGCACCTAAGATTATTAGGGAAATGGAACATATGGGAGTTCCTTTTAGTAGGCTTAATAACGGTAAAATAGCGCAAAGACCTTTTGGGGGCGCAAGTAAAGATAGAACGTGTTACAGTGCGGATAAGATGGGACACGTAATGTTGCATACTTTATACGAACAATGTATAAAAAATGACGTTAAATTTTTAAATGAATGGTTTATGCTAAATTTAGTCCATGACCAAAACAGACTTCAAGGCGTAACCGCAATTAATATTGCAACGGGAGATATCGAGTTTATTAGAGCAAAAGCCGTTATTTTGGCAACGGGAGGGCATAGTAGAATTTATTGGGGTTATACCTCAAACGCTTTGGGTTGTACCGGAGACGGAACGGCGGCGGCTTTAAGAGCCGGATTACCTCTTAAGGATATGGAGTTTTTGCAGTTTCACCCTACGGGACTTAGAAAATCAGCGATATTGGTATCTGAAGCCGCAAGAGGTGAGGGCGGTCATCTTGTAAACAATAAGGGCGAAAGATTTATGAGTAAATACGCTCCAGAAAAGATGGAACTTGGTCCAAGAGATTTGGTTAGTAGAAGTATAATGACGGAAATTAGAGAAGGAAGAGGATTTAAAGACGAAGAGGGTAGAGAATACGTGCATTTGGATTTGACTCATTTAGGAGCGGAAAAAATCAAACAAAGACTTCCTCAAATTAGAGAACTCGCTATTGATTTTGAAGGTATCGACCCTATTAAAGAGCCTATTCCGATCAAACCAACCGCACACTACGCAATGGGCGGAATTCATACGGACGTTAAATGCGAAACGCCTATTAAGGGGATTTATGCCGCAGGTGAAGCACAGTGTGTCAGCGTTCACGGCGCGAACAGACTTGGAGGAAACTCGCTGTTGGATATCGTGGTTTTTGGTAACGTTGCCGGTAAAGAAGCCGTGAATTATGCAAAAAGCGTAGAATTTAACGAAGGCGGGGAAGAAAAACTACAAGATGAAGTTAAATTTATTCAAGAACTTTTTGATAGAGAAAGTAAAGAAACACTTGGGGATTTAAGAGAAGAATTGGGTGAAATTATGTTTAGACACTTTGGGGTGTTTAAAAATGAAAACGAAATGAAAGAGGGTTATGAGAAACTTAAAAACCTTATAGAAAGAGCGAATAAAAATCTCGCCGTGGAAGATAAATCAAAAGTGTTTAATACCGATTTACAAAGCTTGCTTGAATTTTACAATTTATTGGAAATTGCAGATGTATTGGCATATACGTCGCTTCAAAGAAAAGAGTCTCGCGGTAGTTTTTATAGGGACGATTATCCTAAAAGAGACGATGAGAACTTTTTATATCACTCTATGATTACGAAAAATGAAGACGGCAGTTTTAATTATGAAAAAGGTGAAGTGGACTTAAGTCTATACGAACCGGCTGAAAGAAAATATTAATAGTGGTCTCCCGGGCGGGATTTGAACCCACGACCTTCGGATTAGGAATCCGACGCTCTATCCTACTGAGCTACCGGGAGGGAATGAAATTATATCAAATATTTTTTAAAGGATTAAGATGGAAAAAATAAAATATACTGTCAAAATAAAAAGATTCAATCCTGATACAAACGAAACTTATTTTCAAAATTTCGACGTGGAGGTTGAAGATAGTCTGACGGTCCTTGAACTTTTAATGTATATTAAGGATAAAATCGACGGGACGTTGACTTTTAGAGCTTTTTGTAGAAGTGCGATTTGCGGTAGTTGCGCGATGATAATTAACGGAAGAGCGGGGCTTGCTTGTAAAATTCAAGCAAAAGATAAAATTAGAAACGGAGAGATAAGAATCGAGCCTTTAAACCATCTCCCAGTTGTTAGGGATTTGGTTGTAGACCAAGAGCCTGCTTTTGATAAATTCAAAAAAATCAAACCGTTTTTAGTCCCCGACCCGAAAGTCGTGCCGGATAATACGAAAGTGGAATCGTTGGTTATGCCTGAAGAATTTGCAAGATACGATAAACAAACGGATTGTATTTTATGTATGGCGTGTTATGGACAATGTAACGCTTTAGAAGGCGATGAGAAGTATATCGGTCCTTTTCAACTTACAAAAGCGCTAAGATTTATAGCCGATACCAGAGACGGACTCGATATAGAAGAGAGGGTTAAATTAACTGAAGATCACGGTATTTGGGATTGCGTCCAGTGTCAGATGTGTTTGGCGGCTTGTCCAAAAGGTATCAAGCCAGCAGAGGATATTTTGGATTTAAGAAGAATCGCGAAAGATACCGGTGAAGATAACACCGGAACGAGAAGGGCAAGATTCTGGTTTGAGACCGTATTTGCTACCGGGCAAATCGACAAATACAATCTACCTGAGGTTGCGATGGCTAACGAAGAAGGAAAAGAAATTAAAAATAAATTTGCCGAAGAGTTTAGACAAAGGGGAATTAAAGAAGACGAATTTTCACCTAAACCGTTTAGAGATATAAAAGATTTCCAAAAATTCTTAAAAAGAATAGAAAAGGAACTGTAATGATAGGAAAAATATTGTTTAATTTGTTTGGGAAAGAAGAGTCCTCTCAAGAAAATAAAAAAACTGAAACTAAAAGAATGGGTATATATCCTGGGTGTTGTTTTCAAGGGTCCGATGCGCATAATTACGGCATAATCGTGGATTTTTTTAAAAAAATGGGACTTGAAGAAGTGTTGCTTGATAGAGCGGCGTGCTGTGGCGGAGGCGTAATTGACGAAACGAATAAAATGGTGGTATACGGATTGAATGCGAGAAATATTGCAATGGCGGAAAAAGAGGGAGTTGATTTGTATACGCCTTGTAATACGTGTTATATGATCATTGCAAAAACGAAGCTTGCGTTAGATTCCGACCCGGTGTTAAAAGAAAAAATAAACAACATTCTTGCCGATGAAGGATTGGAATATAAAGGTGAAGCGAAAATTTATCATACGTTGAATTTAATTAAAGATTTTATCGGTATGGAAGAATACAAAAGCAAAATAGTAAGAAAACTTGAAGGGATTAAAGTTGCTCCTTATTATGGGTGTCACGTGTTGGCTCCTAACGAAGTGGCTCTTGACGACCCTGAGAATCCGACTTTGTTAAAAGAGATATTGGCACCTCTTGGAGTAGAAATCGTAGATGGTTACGCAAACGAGTATACTTGTTGCGGATATCATGCAAGCTATACGGACCCTAATCAAAAAAACACTCTTGCTCCAAAAGCTTTAAACGGAGCCAAGGAAGCCGGTGCCGATTTGGTAGCTACTCCTTGTCCTTTGTGTCATAAAGCGATGGACGGATACGAAGAGCCTATTTTGCAAATAACCCAATTAATTAACGTTGCCTGCGGAAGCAGTCCGGAAGATGCGTTTTGGAATCTCAACAAAACCGAAGTCAAAGTCTCGTTGGGCTGATTTCTTCTTTTTCTTCTTAACTTTTTATTAAAGGATTTGAGTGATTATCAGAAAACTTTATAAATTTGAAAACGCACATATAGTTAGGAATTGCACATCGAGGCGTTGCAGTAAATCTTTGCACGGTCATAGTTATAAAGTTGAAGTGAAGCTCGAATCCGACTTTTTAGATAACGGCGAAATGGTGTATGATTTCGGATTGATGAAAACGAGTATACATGATTTGATAGATAGTTTTGACCATGCTATTACAATTTTTACCAAAGAGGACGACGCTTTTAAAAAATGGGCTAAAACATTTAGCGAAAGATGGATACAGCTTCCCGTAAATCCGAGTGCCGAACAGTTTAGTAGGGTTTTTTTTCTAATGATTGACAGAGTATTTGAGTGCTTAGATTTTAGAAACGGTGAGAGAGATGTTAAACTTTACTCTGTAATAGTCCACGAGACGGATACCGGCTATGCGGAATGTTTTAGAAAAGATGCGTATAATTTTCAAGGTATGGGAGAAATTAAACTCGAAGATATTATTTTTAGTCAAGCGATAAAAGATGAATGGAAAGATAAAAATCTTTGGGAAAAATTGCTTAAAAAAGAAAAAATTATTCCTCCACCGGAGATTTAACGACCAAGACCGTAAATAATGATATGATTGATATCGTCTGTATAAAGATATATTGCCGAAATTATCGGGACTACAATTAATAAAAAAAACAGATTATCGCTTTTTGAAAGTGTGTTTATAAACGAAGCCAAAAAATACCCCACAATCGAATTATAGGCAATTAACGTTATAATATTATCTACTACGAGTCTTGTGTTTACAAAAGAATAAATAATAATAATGCTTGAAGTATATAAAATCATGCCTAAAACATAATATTTAATATCTACTTCGTTGTATACGTAAGTAAACGTTTCTTTAAATATCGATAATATAATTATCGGTATAACGTATACGTAATAGGGAATTTTGGTTAAAGCAAATCTGTTTTCGACGTTGCCTATCAGATATGAGAGTATAAGCGTAATGATTATAAAAAAGATATATTTTTTCATACTCTTCCTTTTTTAAAATTATACTGAAAAATTAAACGAAAAAAAATTATAAAACAAACAAATATTAAATTATATCTTTTAATAAACTTGACAAATATTGACTTAGTTTTTATAATTATAAAAAACTAAAGGAGATTTTATGCTGAATGAACTGAAAAGGGAAAATTTATTAAATACGCTTGTATTCGAAACACTCGGAGAACCTTCAAAAGAGAGAGAATTTAGTATTAAGTCTTTGAAAAAATGGGGATTTGATTTGGTTTTTGGAAGAAAAGAAGACGGAGAGAAAGAGAATTATTTTGCACTTGAGGATAACAAAGAATTTTCTGAGGAATACGAAATAATTGAAATATTAAAAGAACTACCTAAAAATAAAAAATTATTTGCAAAAATAGAAATGATTGAAGGTAGGGCTTATTTATACGTCTATTTAAGAGAAGGAGAAGTAGATACTCCGATTTTGCATATCGGAGCTGGTGAAGTATTGATTGCGTTTTTACAAAAACATAAATTTATTAAGATTTTGGAAGCGTTAAGAAATATCGGAAGTGCGGCAAGTTTGATTAAAAAGCACGGAGAAGAGGGTAAAGTTTTGGGATTTGAAGAATTACCGCCTGTAATGAGGAGATTTTTAAGAGACGCTAAAAAAATAGAAAAAGAGATGGGATTTGGAAGAATTGCACTTGCTTATTTCGGTGAAAACAAAAGCAAAGAAGAGAGATATTTTGTGGAGTGGTTGGTCCCTACTATTGCTCTATTTGAAGAAAAAATCGCTCAAAAAATAGATAAAGCGTTAGCCGAGTTGAAATAAGGAGAAAGAATGCTTATATGTTGGAGTCCGATTGCATTTGCGAAAGAAGGGTTTTTGGAAGATGAAAAAGGTAAATATTTACCTAAGAACGTAATTGTTGAGGCACTTGAGAGTGCGGTGGTATTTTATTATGTAAAAAAAGATAAACAAATAGAAAAATTAGTTACAAAATATTTAATGCAAACTCCAAAACTTAAAGATATTTAAAAGAAGTTAAAAAAATTG
>Ga0256843_1000508_pt1 | contig 33375 bp, 42 predicted proteins | sample AlvinellametaG_FD_191572 | JGI IMG/M metagenome (GOLD analysis project Ga0256843, IMG submission 191572) | Pompeii worm associated microbial communities from hydrothermal vent at the East Pacific Rise, Pacific Ocean - Alvinella | ecosystem: Host-associated > Annelida > Integument > Unclassified ...
TTTGGTGTGTTATTTTTGGTATTGAGTTTTTTAAATAAAAAAGACTAACTATTAATATCAACATAAGTATTAATATATTACAATAATAAAAAAAGAGAGAAGAGAATGTTATCATTAGAGCTACAAGAAAAAGTTAATTCAATTAAAAAAACATATGAAAGAAAAGACGGTGCAGTTTATGTTGCAAGTTGGTCTGGAGGAAAGGATTCAACATTTATGGTTGATCAGTTATTAAGAAATGGCGATCCATTAGATCTTATTGTATTTTCAAATACTGGATATGAATTTGATTTAATGTATGAATATATTAATAAAGTTAAAGAGTTTTGGGAAATTAGATATGGTGCAAACGTTGTATTATTAAACCCTGAAGAAGAGGGGAGAGCTATTTGGTCTAAATGGGCAGAGGGTGCATTTACAAGAGGTCAACATAAAGGTAAACCAAGAGGATTCCCATTTTCTATTGGCATGTCTTGGTGTACAAGAGAGTTAAAAGTTAACCCAATGAAAAAATTCATTGCTGAAAAATTTCCTGATAAAAAAGTTTTTCATTATGTTGGTATTGCTTATGACGAGCCAAAACGTATTTCTGAAGACGACGAAAATCTTTTATATCCAATTTATGATTGGGGCATTATTGAAAAAGAAGTTGAGGAGATTTTAGTAGATAGAGAAATGCACAATCCATTATACAATCATTTTTCTAGAACAGGTTGTTATTTATGTCCAAAACAAAATTTAAAATCTTTATTTAAGCTTTGGAAATTTTATCCTAAAGAGTGGCAAGAAATGAAAGATCTTGCTGATAGATATGAAAAAATGGGAGCAGCAATTATAAAAATAAGAAATTATACAGTTCAAGAGCTTGAAGAAAAGTTTAAAGATCTTGAGCTTAAAGGGAAAGAACCTGAAAACAATAGAGAAGAGGATCTTGAAATAGGTTGTTTTTGTAAATAAACATTAACAACAAAAAGTTTTTAGAGAGCAAAAATGCTCTCTAATATCTGATTTTGTTTTTTTCAAAATCAAGTTCAATTAAGCTATCTTCATATTCTTCAGATAATCTATCATACACCTTGTACGCCATACAGATATTAATATCTTCTTCTTCAGCATTAACAACTAAATGAGCACCACCATTTGCTATTTTACAAACAACAGCTTTAGCTTGTCTTGCAGCGTCTAAAAACTCAACACCAGCATGTGGAATAAATAGAATTTTACCTTTACAGTTTTCTGTATCAGTTGTTAATCTTCCAGATATGATACCTGTACCAGAAAAAGTTACTATATCATTTTCTCTTAAAGTTAAATACTCTGAAACTAAATTTTCCAGATCTGATCTATAGTAATCCTCTGGATTTAAACCTGCACCAATAATCCAATCAGTGTGACTTCTGTTATCATTTCTAAGCTTAAGACCACTTGGAGATACAGGTTCCCATTCTACAGATTCAACACCAAATCTTTCCTTAATAACCTTTCTCATGTATCCTTCTCCAATATGAGAAGTTAATAACCATTGAATGAACGGTTCTTTAGGGATTTTGTATGAGTCTATAACAATAGATTCTTTTGACTTTTCAAGAATCTCTTCTCTTAAGTTTTTAATCATAAGATCTTGTTCTTCTTGAAAAAGTCTATTAAATGTATTGACAACGTCAATATATTGAGCTTGATACTCTTCTTCGTAATCAGTTGTATCTAGATTTCGTGAATGAAAAAGATTAACTGTATATTTGTCAAGTTCAATTTCTCTATTTTTTAAAAGTTCATAATCTACTGAATTTAGACCACGTTCTTCAATAAAAGATATATTGATATCTTTATAATCTTTATCACCAACAATTGCTTTTAAAATCTTTGAAGCACCTTGAGGATATAGATCAACAATCAATACTTTGTTTTCATTCTCTTTATTTACAACAACAACGTCTTCTGAATTTGTTTCTCTAAACAATAAAGAGAATCTATAGAAAAATTGATCACCACTAAGAATATTACATTTAGCAACAACTTTGTAAGCTGTAGTTTGTTTTATTAACACAGTTGCATAAACTTCTTTTAATCTTTTTTGATACTCTGTATCAGTATCTTCATTGAGTGTGATATTCTCATTTTCACCAGTTAAAGTTGCAGAACCAAGAAGAATTTGTTCAATAATATTTTCTGGAATACTCATACTTTCTAGAATTTGAACAGCTCCGAAAATATTTTCTGAGAGAACCATGTCTCTAACTTTTTGAGTTATATATTCTCCAGTAATTGTGAAGTGCATATACTATCCTTTTAATTTTCTTTTAATTTTAATTTTTAACTTACTTAAAAGTTAATATGTTGTAATATAATCTATATGTTAAAATGCATTGTAAAAAATATGAAATCATGCTAGACGTTTTAAGCACTGTTTGTCCCTCTGGATATACTACAACAATAGAAGGAATAGCTGAGATCAGAATGGTTAAAGAGTTTCCTGGTTTTATGTATAGATACACTAAACCTGAAGAGGAATATGAAGATATTATAAAGGAAGTTTATCCTGAACCTGGATATGATTTATTTATATGTCAAGATTCATATAATTCTGAAGTTTTTTCATGTAGTTATTTAGGTGAGGATCATTTATATCCAAGTGGTGGATATTATATAGATACGAGTCTTTTCAAATTTACAGGTCGATCGGACGGGTCAAAAAGAAAAGTTTGGATCTTTCATGGGGATTCAACTGCAGGCAAATCTTTTTTGGCTGAAAAGATTAGAACTGAAAGACTAACTGTTTATGAAACAGATAGTTCAGAAAAACTTCCTGAAGTAATTACAGAGGACATTATTGTTCTAGGTAATAAATATGACTTTACTCAGGAAGACATTATTGAAAAGATATTCGAATTTGAAAAAGCTGAAATAGTTTCAGTTAAGTTCGATATTTTATGGTAGAAATATTGATTTCGTCTTTTTAGACGAGGTCAATTTAAATTTTATTTAAGTTCTATTTATGTATAATGGTTAAAAAAAGAGAGGTTATACAAATGATACAATTAGTATTTTTTATTGTATTTAGCTTTATTGTTATATCTGGTATTTTAACATTAGTTAAAATGATTATGGTTTTTTCTAATTCAAAAAAAGAAAAAAGAGAAACTGATACAGAGTATATTTTTAAAGCTTTAGATACATTTTTTAAAGAAGATTCTTTAATAAAAGATAAAATCTTACAAAAGATAAAAGTTATTGATCAAGAGATAGAGAATTTAAATAAGAAAAAAGAGACTCTTGACGATACTGAGTTAACTAAAATTCAAAAAAGAATTGATAAATTAGAGCTTATAAGAAAAAGAATTGAAAATTTAATTCTTACTTCTATAGATTATGGTGCAGACACTGCTTATATTTATTCAGAATTTAAAAAACTAACAAAGGATATTTAATGAATACACCAGATAAAAATTGGAATATTGCAGTTAAAAGATTAAGAAAAGCTGTATTTTTGAATGAGGAGTTATCAGAAAGAGAAGATTTGTTTAAAAGTTTTTTTGTGTATGAGTTTGAAAGACAATTCATGAAAAACAATAAAATAAAATCTGTTTCTTCTTGGAATATTAAATTATCTAGTCATATTGACAAAATGAATGCCGAATTATTAAAAGGCGTAAGTATTTTGTCTACTGATTTTATTAAAGATATTTTTATATTTATTTCATTAATTAGAAAGAAAGATAGATTTACTTGGCTTGCTGAAAAAGTAACAAATATCTATAAAGACATTGTATTTTCAAGAGATAAAAAAGAGTTTGATAATATTCAGATATTATTTGAATCTAAAAAAATTAAAATAGTTTTAAATATTAGAGATAAAAATATAACTCTTATTGATAAAATAAAAAATCAATCTTATATTAAACTTTTTGAAATTAAAGATCTTGATATATATCCTTCTCAAAGAGAACTCATACAGAATAAATTTTAAGGAATATGAAATGTTTTTAAAATCAACAAAAGTAAGAATATTAATATATATTCTTGCTTTATATGTTTTATATTTAGTAATAAATTTTGATCACATTGTTAATATTTTAAATTTAAATAACTATTTAAAATATTTTAATTTTTATAATCATGATATATCTGATTTTGATTCTTTTATATATAAAACATTATCAATTTCTATGTTGTTATTTTCATTTATATTTATTCTAATACTATCATTATTTTTAATCTTTTTCATAATTATTTTATTTTTAGAAAAAACAAAAAATAATTTACATTTAATGTTTGAATATTTTTTACATAAATGGCCATATGTATTTACTATATTATTTATATTTAATTATTTTATGTATATATTATTCAATATTTTTGTTGAGTTGAGAACTAAAGATTATGAGTTATTTTTACAAGAAGTTAGAAAAACAGAAAAAGCAAAAAAATATTATGGAACTTTAGACAAGTCTTTACCTCTAAGTTATTTGAACTTGACAGTTGTTACAAATATTAATACTTCAGAAAAAGAGAGAAAAAAAGAAGAGGAAATAAAATCTGAATTAAATTCAATATATCAACAATCAAAACATAAGTAAATTAACCCAACCGGCTCAGTAAGCTGAGGCGATAGGGTTTTCTTCTTAATTTAAGGATTTTTACTTTAATTATGCTTATTTTATTTAAATCAATTAATCATTTTATTACATATTAATCTTATTCATACTAAAATAAGATAAATTAAAAACAAGGAGTCTACTATGAATAGACAATTAGAAAAAGCTTATGAGCTTATTGAGAAAGAGCTGAAACCAGGTTATCAAGTTTTATATCTTTCATATGCTGGATCTAAATTACATGGGACAGATCATGAAGATTCAGATTTAGATTTAAAAGGTATTTATATGCCAACAGAAAAAGATATGATTTTAGGAAATTATCCAAAAACATTATCTCTATCAACAGGATCAGCTGATTCAAAGAACAATAAAGAAGACGTTGACGTATTTTTGTATTCTTTATTTGAATTCATTGATAAATTAGCTAAGTCAGATATTAATGCTGTAGAATTATTTTTTTCAATTGATAGTGCAGCAAAAATTGATTCGTCTTTTCTTATTGAATATATGAGAAGACATATGCCATTTCAGTTTTCATATAGTTCATTTAAAGGATTTTCCTCAAAGAATTTTTCAAAAGTTTTATCTGCAAAAGAAAATCTTAAAAAACTAGAAAAATTAAGAGATCTTATTGAACAAGAATCAGATTGTAATTTAAAATTAAAAGATCTTGATTTGTCAGATTTTAATTATGATAAAAAGTTTTTAAAATTAAAAGACAATTTCAAACTTGGGTTAAATGCAACAATTTGTTACGCTTATGATTTGATTCAGGAAAAGATTTCTGAGTATGGTTATAGAATTAAAACAGACGACTCTGAATTCAAAGCTTTGTCACACGCATTAAGATCTTTATTAGAAGCAAAAGAGCTTAAAGAAACAGGTAAAATCAGATTTCCATTAAGGGACGCATACCATTTAAGAGAAATTAAATTAGGTAACGTTGATAAAGATAGAATTATTGAGAATATTGAAAAACTTGAAAAAAAAGTTTCTCAATATGAAGGTGTCAAAAATGATCAAGAGATCGTTAATGACTTTAAATATGTTTTGTATAAAATGTATTTTGAAGTATAGGACTGATTTTTGGACTGATTTTTTAATTCATTAATCTCTTAATTGAGGTTAATGAATTTCTTTTTAAGAAAAGATTTGATATAATTTTTGTATGAAAAAAATATTAACAGATTCATTCAGAGAAATGAAATAGTTAATAAGAGGAGAAAAATATGAAAAAACAAAAAATAGCTTTCGGCATGTTTCGCCAACAACCACTTACAAATGGTCACTTCAGAGTATATTCCCAAATGATTAGAGATAATGATATTGTTATTATTGGTCTTGGATCAGTTCAAATATCAGGCACAAGAGATAATCCGTTTACTGCAGATCAAAGAATTCAAATGATAAGAAAAGTATTTGGTGAAGTTGGTAAAGGGTGTAAAACAAAAATAAAAATCATACCTATTAATGATATCGGTGCTGTATCTAAAAAAGAGTGGCAAGAACACTGTTTAAAACGCATACAAGACAAAAACCTACCTACCCCTACTAGATACTATGCTGGATCTCAAACGGACCTTATATGGTTCGAGAACGCTAAAAATCTTAATGGTGAAGATATTGAGCTGATTAATCTTCAAAGACATGAAACAACTCTTATGTCAGGAACATTAATCAGACAAAGTATATCAAATGGTACAGACGAATGGAAATCATATGTTCCAGAATGTTTAATTGATTTTATAGAAGAGAATTATCCAAAAGATCTTTTATTAAATACATACATAGATTAAATAAATTTGACCAATAAGTTGACGTCATTAAAAGCTACAAATAAATAAGATTATTAACAGATTTATTCAGTGTAATAAAATAGTTAATAAGAGGAGAAAAAATATGAAAGTTCTTATTATTGTAGATTATCAATATGATTTTGTGAGTCCAAAAGGGGATCTTTATGTTCCAGGTGCTGAAGATATTTCTAAAAATATTCAAAAGCTAATTGATAGTGATTTTGACAAAATCATATACACCATGGATACTCATGACTCTAGTTATTCAAAAAGTGAAGAATCAAAACTTTTTCCAGAACACTGTATGTTCAATACAAAAGGTTGGGATCTTTATAAAATCAAACCAAAAAATAGAGAAATAAAAACAATTATAGAAAATGGTGTTTTTGAATCACCTAAAGACTTTTCTATAGAAAATGAATTTGTTTTTATGAAAGATAAATTTAGTATTTGGGAAGGCAATAAATCTTATACAAAATTCATGAGAACAAATATAGATAAAGACTCTGAAATTTTTGTATGTGGTGTTGCTACAAATTATTGTGTATTTCAAAATATTGTTGGTCTTATTGATAGAGGTTATAAAAATATCAATATTGTTTCAAATGCTGTTAAAGGTATACCGGACGAAACATATAAAAAATCAATTCAATTTATGAAATCTTCAGATATCAATTTTATGGAGGTGTAATTATGAATTTTAATGAATTTGTTAATAAAGCAGTAGAAGAGATAAGACCAACAAAAAAACAAACAAGAGATCTCATTCAAAATATTAGAGAATCTGTTTATGAAGAGGTTGAAAAGAGTAATCTTAAATCTCTTGTAATTGGTATATCTGGTGGTCTTGATTCAGCTGTTGTAGCTGCACTAATGAGACCTGTATGTGATACTCTTGGAATTAAACTTCTAGGAGTATCAATACCACTATCTTCTTCAAATGATCATAAAGAAAAAGCTAAACATGTGGGTGAAAAGTATTGTCATTCTTTTATGGAAATGAATGAATGGGAAAATGTAACACCTTCTGTTCATAGTCAAGTAGAAAAAGTTGTACAATCAACAAATGAAGTTGCTATTGCTGCAGGTTTTAATCCAAAAGATTTTAATGAAAATATAGCTCAAGGTAATATTAAAGCAAGACTAAGAATGATTTCACTTTATAGACTTGCTGGTGTGACTGGTGGAGCTGTTCTTTCTACTGATAATTATTCAGAATATTTTCTTGGTTTTTGGACAATTTGTGGTGACGTTGGAGATATTTCACCTATACAATTTATAGATAAGGGTGTAGAGGAGATTGAAATTGCAAAAGAACTTGGTATTCGTGAAGATATTATCACACAAAAGCCTTCTGACGGTCTAAATACTCAATGTGAAGGTGATTGTGACGAAGATCAGCTTGGAATGTCTTATCGTGAAATATCAGCTGTTATATTTGCATATGAAAATAGACTAAGTCCAGATCTTATTAAAGAGTTTAATGAAAATATAATTAAACTTGAAAAAGTTAAATCAATTATTGATAGACATGAACGTACTGAATTTAAAAGACGTGGTCCATTTTTTGTAACAAGAGATATGCTTTATTAAAAAGTAAAACAACTTTATGAAACACCTAATTGTAGGTGATTTTTGAGCGATTTTTGCCCATTTTTTGGGCAGAATTCCCCCGTTTAATCCCACAAATTTTGAGAAAAACATTTTTCTTTTTTTTCTTTGAAAGAATCTTTTTTTGAACACTTATAAATTTAAGAAGCATAATTAAATTTAAATGGTTTTGTATGATTAAAAGACACTTTAATTGCGAAGCAATTATGTCGATACCAGAGCAGTTTTTGTGTATGAGAAAAGTGCCGCTGGGAAGCCAGAGAATAGAAAAGTTTTTTGTATTAGAAGTCTGAGAATTTTAGAAGAAGTTTTAAAAAATATTTTTGTATGAGTTAAAATTTTGCTTCTTTTTATTTTTTACTGTCCCTGTGGAAGCAAAATTTTTTTAAAAAATATTTTTTTCGTCATGCCATAATTCGCCCCTAGAAAAAGGAAGCGAATTTGCGTTAAACCTCGCAAAATAGGGCGTTTGTGGCGTAAACGCTCTATAGCATTTCATGATTAAAAAATCACACTTAGACGGGAGCCCTTATCTAAGCTATTCCTTTCGGATTGAAATACACTCGCCGGTGATCCAACCTTCACCTCTCCGGGGCTTATTACAACCTACCACTAAATCTATTGTCTCCTCAGTATCATATCTCAATAAAGACTTAGATAGTTTGGAGCGATCCCAGTATAAAAAACTAGTGACCATTTGATTTTTTTAGACTTTCTATTTAAATAGAAAACGAGGAGTTGTTGGATTAACAATAATAAGTGAGACATACACTGTGTTTAGCTGTTGTGTATGTGCAGGGCATTGGTTGGACAAGAAATGCTTAAAACATAAAAGTTTTAAATATCGAACCAAAACAATCCTCTATCCCATTCTAAAAATCAAACAAAAAAATGTTAGGAATTAAAATAATAACAAAAAAAAGAAAATAAATACACTTTTTTAAGTTTTTTTTAAAAAACATTAGATATAATCTTTTTATCCTAGTAAGATAATTTGCAAAGTGCCTAAAAAGGTTACGTGGCAAATTGCTTATTAAACCCGAAAGGGAGACTGCTTAAGGACGCAGTCAAAACCACTAATCTAATTATCCCGGTGAAAGCTGGGATAATCTTCTACTTTAAATTAATCTTAAGCTTATCTTCAGTACAATAAATCAAAAAAGGTTTTTGTATGAAATTTAATATTGAAAAATTCCAAGCTGTTTATAAAAATAATCAACCATGGGCAATCAAAATGATAAAAGAGTATGATAAAAAGAATATAGATAGAATGTTTAAATTAAAAAATAAATTTAAACATATTAATATTCAAAATATAAATGAAAATATTGAAGTAATTGATTCTAATGAAAAAGAAATTAAAAAAATTCAAAAAAGCTTAAGAGAAGATCTTAAAACATTAGAAAAACTCAAAGAGATTACAAGAGCTAATATTTTTATAAGAGAAATTGATCATTTAAAGAAAGTAATTATTGAATTAAACAGTTTCTTTGATCAACATTTTCTATTAGCAGATATGTTTAAAAAGTCTCAAGATTAATTTTAAATTAAGTTAATCTTGTGTATAATTTTGTATATGCTCACAATGGTTGCATAAAGATCTTTTAAAGATCTCAGAAAAGAGATTGACCTAGTATTTGAATTCATGCTAGGAATCAGTTAGTTAACTAATATGCTCTTACCAAGTTATATTAGTTACGACATTTAAAGGTTGTTTTTTTAGAAAACAGTTTGAAATCTTAAATAACTTTTGAGTGGTAAACAAAAGAAGTTTAAGATAAGAACAGACCTAAGAATGATATAGACAGACAAAAAGATCTTTCCAAGGTTCGAGTCCTTGGGTGAGTACCGTAATTTTAATTTTAGAATATTTTTGTATTTTAAAATTAAAATTAAGAAAGGGTTTTTTATGTGTAATTTTAAAGATAAATATATTGTAGTTTGTACTGATCATGAGTTTAAGGTTGAGTCTTTTCAAGAACTCATACAAAAGAATTTTGTTTTTTTAATCTATGAAGACAAGACTGACTATACTTATCATACACATATCTCAGGTGGTAAAAATTATTTTATAAAGACAAGACTGAAGAATAAATATTTACAAGAAGGTTCTAAGTATATTTATAATAAATCTGAAGCAGAGAATATTATTAAAAGATATTCTAGAAATAGAAAAAAATATGGATCTAAATCAGGATATACTTGTAAGAAATTAAAGTTATTAAAAATCTCTAAAATTCTAGGTATAAAAGGAGCTAATTATGAATCTTGAATTATTTATTATACTTGCATGTATGCTTTTGACTGTTTTATTTCTTGTTTTCATTGATATGAAAGAAAATCAAGAGAATTTAAAATTTGAAAAAGAACAAAGAAAAAAAGAAAGACTTATGGATAAACAAAGAGAGAAAGATAGAAAACAATATTTAAAAGAAATGCAAGAGGCAGAAGAAAATAATAATGAATTTTTTGATAAATTAAAAGAACTTAGACAAGATATGAAGAGAATGAAAAAAGAGTTAGAGAAAAAAGAGAAAAAAGAGAAAAAAGAGAAAAAACATGCTTCATAAATTTAAAGAAAATATAAAATAAATATATAATCAGGAGTATCATAATGAACAATATTTATACTAGTGCAAATGAATACTATCTATTTCAAGGTTTTGCTTATGGAAAACTACTGGAAGAAAAAGTTATTAATTCATATCCGGGTAGATTTACAACAGGTGTTGATATATATAAAAATGACTATGATCTAGTTTCTTTTAGATATAAAAATAAAAATCTGAAAATTAAAAAATCTGAATTATTTGAAAAATTTAAAAAAGAAATTGATTTAATTTATAGAGAAATTAAAGAATCTATTTTAAGAGAAAAAAGATATTGTATTGATATAGAATTAAATATTCTAGAAAATTATCATAAGAAGGGCTCAAAACCAAAAACACATTTCGAGAAAAGATTTGAAGGATCTATTTATTTTCATAATGGTCAAGAATATAAAATTGAACACTTAAAGGAAAATAGAGAATTAACTATTGTCACATATGTTGTTGAATTAAAATCTGGTAAAAAACATACTGTTCATATGAGTTTAAAAGATTTTCAGGATCGTGATTATTTTAAGAGAGTTTGAATAATACAAGATATTGTTATAGGTTTTTAACTTATACAAAAATTCAAAATATAAAGGCTGAATATGACAATATTTGCATTATTCGACGATATAGCTACGTTATTAGACGACGTAGCAAGTCAATCAAAGGTGGCTGCTAAAAACACAGCTCAACTATTAGGAGACGATATAGCAGTAAATGCTGAGCAATCGTCTGGCTTTTCTGCTCAAAGAGAACTTATTGCTATTAAAGATATTGCTCTTGGTGCAATTAAAAACAAACTTATTCTTCTTCCAATCATTTTTGGAATTTCTTATGTATTTCCAGTATTAATTACAGTTCTATTAATTCTTGGTGCATTATATCTTTCATATGAAGGTGCTGAAGCAATTATAGAAATGCTTTTTAAAAAACATGAAGAGGAAAAAGAGAGCTATACACAAAAGATTAAAGGTGCTATTAAAACAGATTTTGTATTATCAATTGAGATTATTGTTATTGCATTGTCTACTGTTGTCAATGAACCATTTGTTACACAAGTAATTGTTATATCATTAATCTCATTACTTGCTGTTTTCTTTGTGTATGGTTTGGTTGCTCTTATTGTTAGAATAGACGATTTAGGTATCTATCTTTCAAATAAAGGGTATCCAACTATTGGCAATAAGTTAATTAATTCAATGAAATACATTATACTTTCTTTGAAATACATTGGTATTATTGCTATGTTTTTAGTTGCTGGAGGTATTTTTTCTCATAATATTCATGTCATACATGAGTTATTAATGAAGATAGAAGAGACTTCAAAAATCGGAGCACTAGTGGTTGAAATTGGAATTCCTGTAATTGTTGGTAACTTTATTATACTAATTATGGAAATTTTCAATTTTTTTAAAAAATAGAGATCTTTTTAGGATCTCTAATACCTTTAAGGAGAAATTATAAATGATAGAATTAAATGATAAAAATTATCAAACATATATCTATAATATGAATCATAATGCTTTTTTAGTTTTTGAATCAACAATGTGTTCTGCATGTCAAACACTTGATTCTTTTTTACCTTCTTTAGAAAAATATATAGAAGAAAATGAATTAGATATTGAAATTTGTAAAATAAATGTTAATAGATCACCAAAATTAGCTAAAAAATATGAAATACAATCTGTACCATTTACATGCTTTGTAGATAAGAAAAATAAAAAAATAAAATATCCAGAGATTGGTGTAAGAGATTATGGTTCATATATAAGTATGTTTGATAAAATATCTGGTAGAACTTTCATATCAAAATTAATAAATTTTTTAAAATCTTATAAAGATTAACTTAATTTAAGTATTTTTTAAGCTAAGATTAACTTTTCTTAGATATACTTTAAACGAAACTTAAAATAAAATAAAGAGAGGTTATTATATGAAAAAATTAAAAAATACAATGTTGTTAGCAGCGGGAGCTATGTTGTTAGGATCAAGCTCACTTATGGCTGGTACAGATATGACAAAAGCAGAAATTGAAAAAGATAGAGCTCAATTTCCAAAAATGCTACAAAATAAAGCATTAACAGTTGTTAAGGCTGAAAAAGAAAAAGGTTTTAATCATTATGAATTTGAGGCTAAAACACCAAGAGGTGTTCAAAAATTTGAAGTATTTACTATTGGTGGAGAAAACCCAACAATGTTTATTGGTAAGGCATTTGATAAAAATGGTAAACCTGTAAATTTAAAAATGAACAACAAGGCAATTGAAGACGGTGTTGCTTTTACAATGGGTAAAGGTCCTGAGATTGTTTATCTTGTAACGGATCCACAATGTCCATATTGTCAAAGACTTGAGTCTTCTGTAACACCAGAAGCTTTAGAAAAGATTACAATCAAAGTTATTCCAATGCCATTAAGTTTTCATAATGAAGCAAAACCAATGTTATACTGGGTATTAGCTGCACCTACAAAAGCAGAACAAGCTGATAGAATGCATAAGGTTATGACTGGAGATACAGCATATAAATCATTTAAACCAACAGCTGAACAAAAAGCTAAGTTTGACGCTATTATTGAAAAATCTCAAGCTGCAGCTACAGAACTTGGAGCAAGAGGTACACCGTCTTTATATGACGAGAATTTTAATCAAATTAGCCCGGGTGTTTTAACTCAAAAGCCAAAAGTTAAAACAACTGAAAAAATCGTAAAAGCAGCTCAAGCTGTTAAATAAATACAAAACCCATAAGGGTCTTGTATTTTAATTTCTATTAACTTGAAATAAATGATTTTGAAAGAAGAACTTTGAAGCTTCTTGATCAGCAAACCAAGTTTTATAATTATTACCTGCAATAAAAACAATTCCTTTTAAAACACTATTTTCTAATACTAAGATCGCATTTTTAAACTCATTAGATAACACTTCATTTTTCTTTAATTGAAAAATCTTTTTTATAAATTCATTGTTTGTTGATTTTTGAAGTTTCATTTTAATATACCTCTTATTTTTTATTCTATTATGTAATAGAGAAAATATATTCTTATTACAAAATAATCTTATTTTTTGATAAGAAAAATTTTAAAAAAAGGATATCATATGAGTAGAAGAGAGTCGTATGTAATAAGAAAAGCATTTAAAGTTAATATTAATGGCAAGAGAATGAATAAGGAGTTCTTAAAGGTCTCAAAATTAAAAAACATGATTGAGGGCAGCAGTATTATCTTCGACATGGTTGAAGAAAATACTTTAAAACAAAAAACATATTCTGAAGCTGAAGGCAGCATTATAATTAAATTTATAATATTTGTTGCCTTTAAAGAGGAATATGATATGATACAAGACATTCTAGATTATATAGAAGAAGAAATCTAGAAGATATATACTCAGCTATTAAGCTGAGTATAATAATGCCTTGTAGGCCAGCTATTAACCTCTTGTAATGATCTGAACGATCTGAGGAATTTTAAACTCAACCTCTTCAGCTTTTACATAAGCCAAATCAGAGAATTTATTTATAAGAGCTCTTGCAAGATTTTGAGGAACACCATTATCTACAATTTTTTGTAGAATATCCTCATTACTTTTAATTAGCTTTTCTTGCTCCTCTTTTTTCTTTTTGAGTTCTTCTTTTTTCTCTTCAATTTTCTCAACTTTTTCAACTAAATTTGAAGAAGTCTTATTAGTAGAAAGTTCTACCAAAGAAGAGAACTGACTGTTTTCGTCTTTGTCGATTTCAACAACCAGTTTTTGACCAAAGAATTCTTCTGTCTCTTTTAAAGTAAGAGGTTTTCTTTTATCTAAGCGAAGATCTTTTTCCTCAACTTTTACTAAAGCATTAATAATAGAATCTGGAATATCTTCATTGATAAACGATCTATGATTTACTTCAGAAATAGTTAAGTATGAAACTTCTTCTGTTTTGTCTGTTTTAAAGAGTCTTCTCTTATAAGACAATGTAAGATTAACTCTTGCAATATCTTTAGGTTCGAACTCTGATAAAATCTCCATAGCTCGTGTCATTTCTGCAATTGAAAATGCTGACGACGTCTTAAAGTCGAAAACTTTATCCTCAATTAAAAAATAACCAATAGCTCTCACCTTCATGTCAAGATTGTCAGCCCATTTTTTAGCTGTCCCTAATTTGATCACTGGAAGCTCTTCCATAGGTTTTTCAAAATAAGGTTGCCATGGGTAAAGCACTACATTTGCACCAACAATTTCTGCACGGTATTTATAAATACCATTTACTTTAACAAATGACATTTGTGCAACTTTAAAGTTATCTTTAACGTTTTTAATGAATGGTAAAGATACATTCAACTCTTGATACCCTTCCTTGTCTGTCATTGGGTAGATCTCAAAATTTTCATTTCCTGCTTTACTTGTTGTTGTGAGTAAAATTTTACTCATTTGCATTGGCAGACCTTTTGTTGTTTGTCCTATTTTAATGTGTCCTGATACTTCCATAGTATCTCCTTTATATATTTTTAATTTAAGTAATTCAAAATGAAAAACTTATGTTTTGTATTATGCTTAAATATAATAATTATTTAGAGTTTTAAACTTATTATATAAGGTTTATTAAAAGAGTTAAAAGAAACCCAATTGTATTTCTTTAATTCTTTTGTAAATTGATAATTAAAGTATTTTAATAAAAAATTATCTTCTTTCTTTTTGAATATAGATTCATTCAAAATAAAATTAATTTGATCTATAGAATATTTTGTGATAAATTTTTCTATATCTTTCAAGGAAGAAACTGATATATAGATATCTATATGTCTTGATAACCTTAATATATTTTGAAATATATTTATATCAAAATAAAAAATTGCTTCTTCAAAGAAAAAAGAATATTCTCTTATATTTAATACATTATTAATATTTTTTAAAAAATATGGGAATGTCATTTTAATATTTCTACTATTATTAATAGTATAAATATTTTTATTAAATGATCTTTGATTATTAAATGTTTTTTCAATAGCTTGTTTAATTTGAGAAAATGAATTTATTTTATAAATACTAACATTAACACTTTCAATTTCTTCAGGAAAAAACGTAATCATTACCGCTTTTGTCTTTTCTGAAAAAATTTTGTTCATTAAGATAGTTTTTCCAGATCCATTTGGTCCAATAATAACCTTAAAAAAAATCTGCTATATAACTCATTGGGTATACAACTTTTTTGTCTTTTGCTGTTCTGTCAGAATATGTTGTATATTCTAACACTGGTAAATATTCTTGATTATCTTCTTCAGAATCTATTTTTAAGTCTTTTAAGATTTTATCTGTAAAGACAATAAATTTAATAGGATTATGCTTTACTGTATTGATAGCACATGCATTATAGATTACATGTATTTTACTATTTGGATCTGTAACAAGAGGTTTTTGTATGAGTTCAGTAGTATTAAATTTTCCTGTTTTATCTTCGTCTCTTAAATATCCTGTACAATTTCTTATAGAAATATCTTTTGTATTTATTGCGTCTCTAATTTCTTTTGAAATGAATTCCATATTTTTATAAGCATAATTAAATTCTTTTTCAAGTTCTTTTTTTGGATCAGTTCTCTCTTCTCTTTTTGCGTCACCTCTTAATGTAACCATAAAATAAATTGATCCTAAAAATGCAATAACAGTTAATGCAATCAATAAATATGTCTTTAACCAATTCATTAATTCTCACCTTTCGATATATTTTGATTCTCTTTTATTAACATATTATTGTCACTCATGTTTTGAATGAGATTACTAGACTCTAATTGTTTATATTTAGAAATTAGTTTTTGTATGGCTGGATTATCAAATTTACTTTTAGTCAACTCTTCAGTTTTAATAAGATTCTCAATATCTCTTTTTGAATAACCATTAAACATTTCTTTTTCTGTATATTGAATAATCTTATTAACACTTGGCATAAAAGAAAAATCTTCATTTTCAATTAATGCTGATATACCATTAGAAAGATCTTCTCTTGTGTATTTTTTTAAATGATTATAATATTCCTCAAATAGTTCAATATTTTTAGCTTGATCAGCAGGCTTATCACCAAGTACAGATAATAATCTTTTTAGCTCTAAAGCAAATTCTTGTTTATTTAAATACATTTTTAGCCTCCAGAGTAAGATCAATTTTTTCTTTTAGTTTTGGTTTTAGTTCTTTATAAATTTTTTTGATAATTTCTTTAATTACACCATATGGTTGTTCTAGTTTCTCAAAATCTTGAAAAAAAGATTTTATCTTAATTTTTTTTGCAGCTTCTATATCTCCAATAATAAATTCTGTTATAGGTGAATCAAAAGAAATAACCGGATCCTGAACATGTCTAAATGTTTTGTCTTTAATATCATTTAAGTATTTTTCTTTAAAGATTTCTTCAATTTCATGATATAAACTATGCAGTAGATAATTAAAGCATATTTCATATTCTTCTTCTAGTCCATTTGCTACTCTTTCAAAATTCATTAAAAAATTATCATTTTTTAACTTTTTAGATTTTACTTTTAAAATACTTGGTATTCTTTTATCTAAATAGTTATTTAATTTATACTCAACCTTTTCTTGAATATAATGTCTAGCAGACGTTATATTTCCGAATACATATTCCCTACCAAGAGAGGAATATTTTGTTTTATAATATGCTTCAAACATAAAGTCTGGTAAATACAATATATTGTATTCTGGTACAGTAGTATTATGACTATATTGATATAACCAATCTTTTTTATCTATTTCAAATAATGTCTTATTCAAAATCTTTTTATAATCATATGAATGAAAATAATTATATTTTGAATGAGAATGTTTTTTTAAAAACTTAATTCTCTCTTTTTCTTTTTTTTGACGTTTATTCATGATTTACACCTCATACTCTTTTTTTATCTCTTCTTTATAATTTTTGTATTTTGATTTTAGATAAGAAAGAAAACCTTTTTTATCTATTTTAAATTGTTCTTTTAGATCAGCAATTAAAGCTTTAAAACGTTTATATGTTTTTGTATTTTTAATATAGTTAAAAAATGCTATTGTTAAACTATATAGATAATTAAACCAAGAAATAGTTAATAGTTTTTCTTTTGTATGATTAAAGACCCAAAATGAAATAGAGGCAATAAAAATTTTAACAATATAAATAATAATACCAAGTAAAACAAATCCCATACCCATAATAAATGGAACACTAAAACCCATTGTTTCAGCTACAATAAAAGGTATTAAAAATAGAACCAAAGCTTGATATTTTGTTCTCTCCTTAAGCCATATAACAAATTTTTCTGAAATTAGTTTTTGTATGAGTTTCTTTACAGGGTATACAAACTTATCCCAGACAACCTCTTCTAAAATAATAAAAATAGAAATTAGTAAAAAAGCAATAAGATCTTTTAAAATCTTTCCGATAACTTTAAATGTATTTTTCATTGATTAAATTCTCCATGTTTTTTTTAATTATACATAAGATAAACTTAAAATATATTAAAACTCATTATGTTCTTTCAAATAATATCTATTTATACACTCTTTAAAATCGTCTGTCGATTTAACAATTTCAACACAAGATACTATATATTCAAACTTATCTTTTGCTTTTTCTAATTTATCAATATAAACTATTTTGTATGGTTCAAGTTCATATCTATCATAAATAATTTTTTTAGTTGGTGAATAGTTGTCAATCATTTTACATTTACTCATTTCAGCTTCATTTGTAGCTTGTACAGCACAATTTATTTTTTGATTGATATTGTTTATAGATTTTATATAAGTTTGAGATATATCATTTAAAAGTTGTGTATTGTGAATATGTTTTGCAGTGTATATTGTAAGTAGTAGTGTAACTAAAGTTAATATAGTTATGATAATTTTATGTTTCATATGTTAAACTCCTTTATATGGAAAGTTTAACATATTTTGTATTAAATTATTCTTTAATCTTAGACTCTAATTGTACTGATAGATTATTAAAATCTTCAATACTTTTTTGCATTTTAGGTAAGGCTTCAACTTTAAAACTTTCAACCTCTTCTACAGCAGAAATCAGTGTTTCAACAGCTTTTTTCATATCATTAAGATCAAGTAAAGATTCTGTTGCTTGTCTTTGAATTTTTGTACCTTGAGTTTTTAACATTTCTGCATTTGCCAACATTACTTCTGAAGTTGTTTTATTAACAGATTGTACAACGTCAAGAACCTTTTGTTGATTATGTAATCCAGAAGCAATTGTAAATCCAATTGATAAAACTGGGATAGCAACATTTCTTGTTCTTTTAACACCTTTAATTAATTCTTTATTGTTTTTTATGAGAATATCAATAGCTACAACACCTTGCATTGTTGCTGATTGTACTGTTTGAAGATCCAAAATATGAGTTGATAGTTCATACAATACATTTTCTTGTAAGAATTTTTTAATTTCTTCATTTTCTTCAATATCAATTCTAGCTAAGCACTCTGCATTTAATTTTTGAAGATAAATGATTTTTTCTTCTAATGATTTCAATGTCTTTTTAAATCTTTTTTGATCTTTTTCTAATGTTTCAATATCCTCATTCAAAATAATGATACCCTCATTTAAAGAATCATTAATAGATTCAATAGCTTCTTTAGCAGATAAAAATTTATTTGCATATTGACTTAAAGTTGAAGAGCCAGTAACCTTTTGTATAATTCTTCCAAAAAAACCTGGATTAAAATCAAATTTTGCCGGATTAATAGAGTCAGCTTCTGTTTTAATTTTAATTAAGCTTTTTGAAATATGAGACTGAACAGTATTTTCAGAATCAGTTACAACAAGATCTTTAATCGGTTTATCTAATATTGAAGATAACTCTTTAAGCTCTTTCATTTCTTCTTTACCAATATCTGTAATCATTTTTGAGTCAAATTCAAATCTTTTATTATCTTCAATTAATTTATCAATTATCTTTAATTCTTTTTTACTCATTTTATACCCCTTTTAAATGTTTATATGAATTTTTTAAAATCTCTTCTGGATCTTTACTAGAAAAACCTGCATTGATAATATTTATACCCTCAATAGACTTGAGACTTTTTGTAAAAATTTCTCTTTCTTGCAATAATTCATTAATTAGAATTTTTTTCTGCTCATTTTCAATCTTATCAAGATCAATATCTAAACCATTTTTATGTTTAATTTTCTTTTTATCATTGACTACACTGAGTTTACACTCCGATAAAAAATTATTATCTTCATTATCTTTCATACAAATAATAGTATCGTCAATAGAATTAATTACACTTGTAAAAACCTCTCTTAACCCCTGAAATTGATTATATTTAAAAAAAGAATATCCAAAATATAGACCAATTAAAATAGAAAATAAACTCAAGATTAATAGTTTACTCTTGTTCATGAATATCCTTTAAAGTTAGTTTGTATTTTTTATCAATGATTGCTGAAATATATGTTACATTGTTTTGTAAGAATTCTCTAACTTCTGGTTTTCCAAAGTATTCAAATTGTTTTAGATATGGTCTATTCGAATAAATCATACTGTGATATACTTCTAAAGCATGATTTTTAATAGAATCAATCAAGTTTAATTTGTCAACTTTTTTCATATCTGAATCTCGAATTACATTAAAATCGTGAAATAAACTTTCTAATTGATTTTTTAAATTTTTATACATTCTGTCTTGTACAACTTTATAACCTGACGAAGCAATAAATTCTTCTAAATTTATAAAAAAGATTTCTGAAGCTTTTGAGAAGTTTTTCATGTTTAAATATCCTTATATTAAGTATTTGTATAAAATTATTATATCTTAGATAAGCTTAAATTAACTTAAAAAGTATGATCAAATGGGAAATATCCCACTTGATTTAAATTGAATCAGTAAATTTAATAAATTCTTTTAAAAGAGATTTATCTTTTAGTTCAGATATATCAATATCTACATTTGCAATAGTCCAAGTATTTTCTTCGTCTGGTAGAAGCTCAATATATGGAATATTTAACTCTTTAAATTTATCTGAATCTGTTGCTTTGTCGAATTTATCTTTAAATCTTCCTGCGTCGTCGAGATCACCAAGATCATATGTTAATGTAACAATCGGATAATCAACTTCAACAACACTATTAGAATCTAGATATCTCATAATCTCTTGATTCAATAAACGATTAGTTAATTTAATTGCTTTATCAAATCCATTTTTTGAAGTCAAAGAAAATTCTACAAAATTATTTTGACCACCAGTAAAATCTTTATTTGATTTAGCTGTTCTAATTAGAAAGTTATTTCTATCGTCGTCAGCACTTATATAAACATAAAATCCATTTTTATTTACAAAAGCTGTTGAATGTCTATAGCCATGAGATCTTTCAATTTCATAACCTTCTTTTTTTAATCTGTTTGTTAATTTTGTAATTGCACTTTTTGCAGCACCCATAATATCTCCTTATTTTTTAAATTTATCTTATATAAATATAAGATTAATATGTAATATATGAAAGATACTATAGTATTGATATGTTTTTTTGAATGATAAATAATTAAAGATTTTTTGATTTATTTATAATGAAGAAGTGTTATGTATGGGCCCATAATCTATGGAGACTATTATAGGCCGTTATAAGCTTTTAGGCGTCTTAAATGACCTTTCAACAAAAATGTCTTACACTTTTCCTAAAAGAGAGTGCCATATCACTCTATTAAATTTTTTTTGTATGAAAAATTTAATAAAATGATAAAAACATAACTGAATCGTTCTCGATTCTAAATCTCCTTATATAATGTTTTCTCTTTATAGATAATCGGATTATATACACTGTTAAACGACAGTGAACGGAGAATGTTATGTTTTTAGCGGAGAGAATCGGGACTCTCCATAGAAAGTTAAGAGGTGTAAAACTTTCCAATCCACCAGCAAAAACGTGACCCAGTTTGCCATAGGGGTTAAGATATCCCACTTAACAGGGCTAGTACCCGATTAAAAATACTAGAAAATATAATTTTAAAAATTACATTTTTTAATATTTTATGGTGGACAAAGCAGGATTTGAACCTGCGACCGCCCCGTTATGAGCGGGGAGCTCTAACCAACTGAGCTATTTGTCCAAAATTTGGCTCCGTCTGCAGGGATCGAACCTGCGACAAGGTGGTTAACAGCCACCGACTCTACCGCTGAGCTAAGACGGAATATATTAACAATAGAATTTGTCGTGGAATCGAACCACCTTACCACTTTAACTGGTATGTCACCTAGACACTTCTTAAAGCGTTATTTAAAAAGTTTGACAAACTCAACTCTTAATATGGTGTATCCAGCAGGGATCGAACCTGCGACCACTTGATTAAAAGTCAAGTGCTCTTCCAACTGAGCTATGGATACATATATAATATATATTATTGAGCTAAAAAAGCTCAACAACACCCTTTACTTGGAATAATGGGATTTCAAATATTCATTTTTCAAGATAAAATAGAATATATTCTAACCTAAACTGTTCATGTTCCAGCATGACCTGCCGCCTATTTATTTTTGTAGCTCTCAAAGCGGATCTTGAGCCAAGCATTCCAAGTGCTTGTTAAAACCTATTTTATATAGATTTTAACAAACTCTTACAAAACTATCAAACTTATATACACCTCACTATAAGTGAGGTATTTATATTAGCTAGATATAACTATCCCTCACCCACTTTCATGGTCTCAGGTATAGATTAAATAATCTATTCGGTTAACCTCGATATACCATATTGTTAGTTACTCAATATTTTATATCTCTATTAGTTACACCTTGAAAAATTTTCAAGTCACTAAACACTCAGTATCATTATTTGCTTTTTTCACTTAAAAAATTTTAAGCTTTTGTTCACAATTTTGCTGAGCACGGATTGTTAGCTCCGCCTTGGGACTACTATCCTTTCTATGATAGTACATTGAACTGCCGGCATTTTGAATTTTCTTTCAAAATGGAAGCCGTTTTATAGTTATATCTAATATAGTGTACCTTTCAGGACTCGAACCTGAAACCTCTCACCAAAATGGTGAGTGTTCTATCCACTTGAACTAAAGATACATATTTATATAATCTACTATAAAAAATAGCAGATTATAAAGTAAGATTCAAGAGTAATCACTATGTTTTTTTTGGAAAATTCAACACACCTGGTTATACAACTCCTGGTGCTTGTTTTTTTACAAATCTTTCTTGACTATATGAGTTTTTTTGTATCTCATAAATTATTCATACAATCTTGTAAAGATTAAACCAAAAAACATAAGGTGATTTCTAAATATTAGAAAAACACTTAAAAATCACCTTTAAAAAGAAATCTTTACGATTCAGGATTTCTTTTTTTGTTAATAACATTATAGACAAATACAACTTAAATAAAAATAAAAAAATATTTAAATTTAACTTAATTTTTGGAGCGGGTGAAGGGACTCGAACCCTCGACAATCTGCTTGGAAGGCAGAAGCTCTAGCCAACTGAGCTACACCCGCATTTTTGGTAACGCCAGTGGGATTCGAACCCACGATCCCCACCGTGAAAGGGTGGTGGTCTAAACCTGACTAACCTATGGCGTCATGAAGATTGGCGGTCCTATGGTGATTTGAACCCCAGTGATCCGGCTGACAACCGGACATAATAACCCCTATATGATAGGACCAATTTTGGTACTTGTAGTTGGATTCGAACCAACGACCTCTTCCTTGTAAGGGAAGCACTCTACCACTGAGTTATACAAGTATGGGAGCTGAAGCCTCGGAGTTGAACCGAGTTGGCAAGGATTATGAGTCCCCACGAGATACCGACCTCCCGCCAGCATATTTACCTTATATGGTGGAGAATAGCGGAATCGAACCGCTGACCTTCTGCGTGCAAAACAGACGCTCTCCCAACTGAGCTAATTCCCCATTTTAAATGGTGACACAAAAAGGATTTTAACCTTTATCGCTACCTGAGCTTGGTAGTGTTCTATATCTATTTGTAAATTGATATCATTACAAATCTTTTAAACTATTGTGTCATATTTATATGGTTGCTGTAACTGGATTCGAACCAGTCTCATAATCGCTTATGAGGCGATTGAAAACACCAAGCTTATCACTACAGCATTATTTGATTTTTGGTAACGCCAGTGGGATTCGAACCCACGATCCCCACCGTGAAAGGGTGGTGGTCTAAACCTGACTAACCTATGGCGTCATATATTTGGTCGTTCTTCCAAGATTTGAACTTGGGACCCCTCGATTATCGGTCGAGTGCTCTAACCAACTGAGCTAAAGAACGTTTTTTATAAAAAATGGTCCCAACGGCATGAGTTGAACATGCGACACGAGGCTTTTCAGGCCACTGCTCTACCACTGAGCTACGTTGGGTTATGGTGTATTCAGCAGGGATCGAACCTGCGACCACCTGATTAAAAGTCAGGTGCTCTACCTACTGAGCTATGAATACTTCTTTTTTTGGCTCCGTCTGCAGGGATCGAACCTGCGACAAGGTGGTTAACAGCCACCGACTCTACCGCTGAGCTAAGACGGAATATGGTGCCGGCACGAGGAATCGAACCCCGGGCCACTTCATTACAAGTGAAGTGCTCTACCAGCTGAGCTATACCGGCATTTTATAGAAAAAACCTCTATAAACGAAAAAAGGCCCAGACAAAGAGTTTCCTCTTCGCTGAGCCTTCAAAATTTTGAGTTATGAGCTTTTGACGTTAACCGTCTGTCTCACTCCTCATTTTGGAGGCACAGCTATTTCTGCCTATCTCGGCATTAAACTTCACATTCGTATCAATAAAATTGAATTTAATAAATGTTTTCATTTTAACTGTGTCTCCTTTTTTATTTTTTGATTAGAACCAAAATTGGTTCTTTTTTACTCAAAAACATATAAACGCTATCTTACTTGACTTGCAAGTAAAACAACTGATATTTTTGATATGCCGAAATTATAACAAGAAAAAAAATATATGTCAAGGGTTTTTGTATGAAATTTTCAAATTTCTTTAAAATTATGTTTTCTTCCATAAACATGACAAACAATATTATCTATATTTATCTCTCCTTCTTTACCTAGATATACACCTTTATATGGTTGTATATATCTATTTTTTGATCTATGTGAAGTATCAAATAATTCAATATATGTTGTTGTTAGATTAAATATCCATAAAGTATTCATATGAATACTTTTAACTATTAATATATGTCCTATATTATAAGTTAAGTAATTAACAATCTTTATTTCATTAGAAAATAAAGAACTTGCACCTTCAAAACCTAGTCTTTCAATTAGCATTTGAATATTTTCAATAAATGTATCTTCATTTATTGGGAAAAAATACTCTTCACTCTTTCTACTCTCTAATACACTTTTATATTGATTAGAGAGTCTTGGATAAATATATAGATTATATATTTTATTAAAGTTAATCATTATCGTCCTCATAATCAGAATTGTCTGCAGATCCAGTATTTGAAATGTCAATATTATCTCTTGTACCGATCTTTAATACGACTTGTTTAATTCTAGGATAAGTTGCTGAAAAAAACAATATTAAACTAACTAATAATTCAGCAATAAAGACAATTAATGTAGAAGAATCATAGCCAAGACTATGTAATCCCTTATAAATACCTACTGTAATGATTGAAAAAATACTTAAAAAGAAGAAAAAACCTTTAACACCTAATGTTAAAAATACAAGATCAAACATATAAATAGATATACCAATAACAAACATTGTAAATAATGGATATGTAATTGAAGTTGTAAAAAAGAAAATAATAGCAACAATTGAAGCAATTAAAACACCGATTGTAAATAGAAAACCTGCTTTACCAAGAAGATCTTTCTTTTTAAAGTTCACACCCTGTAAAACAATCATTGTTAATCCAAAAATAACACCAATAGCAATATTTGCATATCTATCAGTATCTTTTTCAATATTTAAAATAACATGATAAATATCACCGAAACCAAAAGTATTATAGATACCAAATACTGAAATTAATGATATAATAAATACACCAAAGATAATGAAAATATCTTTATTGATTGAATGTTCTTTAAGTTGTTTTGTTTCAGACATTATTTTGTCTCCTTAGATTTTTATTTCATTATACAAATAAGATACTTAAATTATCATTAAAAAATTATTATAGGAAGTTAAATGTATCTATTAGCAGATCTATTATTTATAATTGGTTCAATATTTTTCTTCTTCTCATTTAAAGAAAAATCTAAAAATAAAACATTGATTTTTCAATTTGTATCAATATTATTTTTTAATTTTGGTCTATATTTATATAATGTTGTTGAAGCCTCTCTATTTGTTTCTTTAATAAGTTTATTTTCTTTAACTTTAGGTTTATTTGCGAAAGAGAAACCTAAAAGAATTATAACTATATTAACACCATTTATAGCAATATTATCTATTCTATTTTTAGATTATGATATTGGTACATTCTTGACTATTTTAGGAACTATGTTTAGTGCAATAGCTGCATTATCTAAAGATATATTTAAAATGAAGTTATTTTATTTATTTTCTAATATAACTTGGTTGTTTTTTGATATTTATATTCAATCAATAGGAGCTATCATTTTTGACTTAGTAGGAATGATAGCTCTTTATATATTTTTTAAGAATTATCTTCAAGAGAAGAAACTTTAATAAATTCCTTATCTGAATATCTTATTGGTTGATCAAAATCAACTGTAATACCACCTTGAGGTTTGTTTTTAAGAGCTATCTCTCTTCTAATTACTTGAACCATATCATAAGCTCTTTGTGATTCTATAGGTAAAGAATTGTTTTTTATACCATAAAAAGCGGATCCAGATAATTCAGGAAATAAAATTTCTTTTACTTCTTGAATCTTTTCTTTTGCATTATTTAATTTCTCATTTTCTAAATGTCTTAATGGTCCGTTGAAATGATCAACTAACTCTTCTAATTGACCCATTTGAATTCTTGACCTTAAATCTAATGCTGATTGTATTAATTTTAATTGTTCTTCGTCTAATTCTAGAATATATTTATTCATTTTCTACTCCTCTAATGATATTAATTTTGATTGAATTGAGTTTTGTATGATTTCAATATCATTAATGCTTTGTATGAGTGCGTTAATTAAAATCATTTTATTTGGTTTAATTATTTTTCTTGTAAAATAATTATTTCGACTTATAACTTCAATATCTTCTTTAGAATAATTTAATATCCAAAAATGAGATCCTGTTATTTTGGTATGAGAATTACCATTTTCATTACAAGAAGCAAAACTCTCTATTAATAACACATATCCTGTATCAACTTCAAGATATGCTTTTATTTTAATTGCTTTTGAAGTAATAATATCAGCTTCCCTCATACCAAACTTTTCAATAACTCTTCTTAACTCACCTGTTTCAATAAAATCTTTTTTAAATTCTCTAATAACATAAATCTCATTATTATGCTTTGTATTTTCCAAAGAATTAATCATTTTATTTGAAAAATTAGTAACTTTTTCTTTAAGTTGTTTTGATAATTTATTATAAATATAATTATTATAAATGAAATTCCATGCCTTAAATATGAAATCAAACATATTAGATATCCATTGAAAAAAAGCTGAAATATATTTACCTATATATGGTATTTTTTCTAATTTAGAAATTAACCAGCTTAAAGCAAAAATCTCAACAATTGGTGCTAACCATGAGGTCTGAAAAAACACAATAACTGTTGATATAATTTTTCCAGAAACTAACCAAAGTATTTTAAAGAAACCAATTACAATTGTTTTGAGTTCAGCAAAAAAGACAATATGTTCTATTAAACCTGCAGCTTGAATAATATATACAAAAATACCCATTGGTAAAGCAAAATATAAAAACTTTTTAAATTTAGATTTAAGATCTAAAGATAGATAATATTTAACATATTGTTTTGAAGCTTCCATTAATGGTGCAATAACCACTTCATTTAACCATTGAGAAAATACATTATCTATAATAAATCTTTTTACTCCTAAAGCGATAGTTTTGTATAGTGTAAGTGTTTTTATGTATGATATCAATTTGACCTTAGAAGCACTTAAAAATGTTGATAATGCCAAATAAGAAGCAGAAAATAAAGATATTGCTTTTGTTTTAAATAAAAGTAATAATGAAATTATAAAAGCATAAAATGCTTCATTATAAATAAAAAAATATGTGAAAATTAAAATAACTCCAACACCAATATAAACTTTTTTATCAATCATAAATTACTCACTTTTTTCTTTTTATTATAACTTTAAAATACTTAAACCTTATTTAAAACTTCTAAAGTTATAATACATAACATTAAATTCATTTTTGAATTTAAAATTAAAAAAAAGGTTCAATATGTTTGAAATAACAAAAAGAGCATTAATTAGAAATGCAAAACCAACTAAAAGTTATGTTTTAGTTGACAAAAAAACAAAACAAATTCTATTTTCCTCAAATGCTAATATAGAATTTAGAAATGTTGAGACTGAAGAGTTTGTTTTTGAAGGTACTCTTTTATTTCATACCAAATTTAAGGTTTTAGAAGTTAATAACTCTAATAAAGGTGGTATGAATATAAAAATAGAGTTAATGGGTAATCATGTTGAAAGACTTGGCATAAAAGAGATTACTCTTGTTGGTAAGTCTTGTGAGTTGTTAGTTTATGGTTTAGCATGGAGAGATTTAAATGTAAATTCTGATAATTTAATTACAGGTAATTTTACATTTACTAAAAAAGGATTGTCTTATCAATTATCTTTACTACCTCCACATATTAGTTATGTTTCTGTAACTGACAAACAAAAGCTTCAAGATCTAAAAGATTTTGAAGAATATTTACTTATTAAGGAGTAAGATATGGATATTTTTAATAGTTTAGAAATGTTCTATAAAAATACATGTAAAAAAACAATTGAAGATAGCTCTGATATTGTTGAGTGTATTTCTAAGGACTTAAATATTGATCTTGAATATTTTTCAAGTGGATCGTCAATTATATTAATGGAACACGAAGACAAAGAAACTCTTTTATGTGTTACTTTTGATAAAAGAAAAAGAATTTCATATGAGGCTGTAGGTGTAAAGACATTTAATTTTAAATCGTCTTCAAGATCTGCATTACTGGATACATTTGAACTGTTTTTAGTTGAAAAACTTGATAAATTTAATCTTTATGAGTCAAATAATATTGAAGAGTTTAAAATTTTTGAATCAGCATGTGATATTTATGAATCAATGTTTAGTGCTCATGTGACAAGTCCATTAGATAGCAGTGAATTATGTTTTGATTTTGAGAGCAATATCGAATTAATTCTTGAGGATTATCAAATATATGCAAATGAAGAGGAAATTGAGTTATATGAAAAGTATCTTTCAACAATTGAGTCTTCTGTTTTGAGTATTTCAAGAGCTTTACCTGGTGAAGCAGTAAATATTGATTTATCTGAAAAACAGTTTGTATATAAAGGATCTCAGTTGATATGTATAGATCCACTTTATTTCATATAGGATTTAATTCCTATATGATAATCTTTTAGATTAATCCATTGATTAATTGTTTTAATTCTTCTTTTGTAAAACCTACAAAATCATAATTATCTAAATCTTCAATATTTATAAATTCACAATCTGAATGTTCTGGATTTAATTTAACTTTTGGATTTTTCACTCTCGTTAAAAATGTATAACAATTAAATTTTATATCTTCCCAATTTGCTATTTTATGCTGTACTAACTCAAGGTCTGATTCTCTAATGTTAAGATTAACTTCTTCTTTGATTTCTCTAATAGCAGAAACATAAATAGATTTATCAAATTCTTCAACTTTTCCACCTATAAGATTCCATTTGTTAGCAGCTAATTTTTTAATACAGGATCTTTTTGCAACTAAAATTTGATTTTTTTCATTTAATATTATTGTTTGTGTTCCAGTTATCATTTTTGTTAAATCCCTTATTTGATTTCTTAATTTAATTTTTCTAAAAACATTAAATTAAAAATTCTTTTAAAACTAAAAAGTTACTGAAGCCGAAGCTCCGTTACTAGAACGGAATTTCGTCTTCGTTAATATCCACAACTGGAACCTCTTGTTGTGGTACAGCTTGTGGAGCCTGTCCTTGTGGAGCAGCATAACCTTGTGCCGGTGCAGCTTGTGGAGCTTGTCCTTGTGGAGCATAACCGCCAACCTGTGGAGCTTGTCCTTGTGGAGCAGCATAACCTTGTGCAGGTGCAGCTTGCTGAGGAGCATAACCACCACCTTGTGGAGCACCAGCGTCAGCAGGACGTGAGTCAAGCATTTGCATACTTTCAACAACTACAGAGTGTTTTGAACGTTTTTGTCCATTTTGGTCAACCCATTGTTCAAAATTAAGTCTTCCCTCTACAAGAACTTTGCTACCTTTATGAAGATACTGGTTAGCAATTTCTGCACTACGACCAAAGAATGCAATATCTACAAAACACACGTCTTCTTTTTTTTCACCATTGCTAGTGTACTTACGACTTGTAGCAATTGCAGTTTTTGCAATACCTGTTCCGCTTTGTGTGTAGATAAGTTCGATATCACGAGTTAAGTTTCCAACTAAAATGATTTTATTAAACATAAATGTCTCCTTTGCCCTGTGGGTCTTTTTGATTTTTTTAACTAATGACAATAATCAAAAGTTATACTATGTATTAAATGACAATTTAAATAAATTGTCAAAGACTCTTAATTTCTTGCTATTTCAGTAGAAATTATAACAATTTGCAGTTTAATTTATACTTAAATAGCTTTCAATATTTTATCGAAAAATATTTTAATCATTTCTTCTGGGGTGTATACTTCAATAATGTATCCTTCTTCATTAATTAATACATTTCTTAATGATAATAAAGATAGCTCTATCTCTTTTTCTGATACAGAAAATATATCTTCACCCTTATACAAGATTGATTTATCATATAGTAAATGTTTAGCATTTGATTTATAGTTTTCTGAAAAAAATACAATCTCAAAATCACTATCATTTGCTTTAAAATAATCTTTATAAAAAGAAACTATCCCATTAAACAAAATACCTTTTTCATTGTGTATAATATATGTTTTATCATTATATGTTAAGGATATGTCTGCATTTACTTTAAAATCAGACTCAACATTAAATGAATAATGCATTTTTATATTTTTATCCTCAAATGAAGATCCAACTTTTTTAAAAAAAGACTCTTTTTTGTTTTTGTATGATTCTAGAATCAGTCTTAAAGACATTAGTATATTTAATAGATTTATATTTCTTTGATTTTCAACAGTCTCTAAAAATAACATTAAATTCAATTGACCTATAATAAATTCTTCCGAAGAAGAGTCAGCATTTAAAAAATATGTTAAATAATCATTATAAACATTAGAAGAAAAAAGTCTAGAATCAATAACTTTTTCACCTGAAGAATATGGAGCCGGAATACTAATTTGATCTTTTACATATCTCCAGTCAATTTCAATTCCCTTATATTCTTTACCAAGTATTGATACGTCAATTAATGTTTTATCATTAGACTCAAAAAACTTAATAGATTTTACTTTCACTTTGTCTATAAATTGAGATAGTTTTGTATTTAAATCCCTCTTACAAAACATATTGAATTTTTTATCATTTTTTGATTCTTTATCACTTAATTTAAAAGACGTTTCTTCTTGAATATTTCCTGTAGAGTCTTTATAAACAGCTTCAACTGATAATGTATTTTCATTACTTTGACTTAACGCAAAAATCTGTACCCCACCAAAATTTTCTATAAACATTATTTTTTACCTCCTTTTCTTTTTTTTACCTTAACATAAACTCCAGAAGCTTTATTGAAATTTTCAATATATCCATTATCATGAGTATATGTTACTCTTTTAAATTTTAAATTTATTAAACCATTGTATCCAAGTTTAATACCTGTATATTTTAACTCTTCAACAGCTCTTTGTCGATCCTTATATTCTGTTGAGGTTACATATGTTTTATCTGACTTTTCTAAGATATCATGTTTACCAATATGAGAAGATTTAACAACAATAAAGTCTTCAGCTTTATTATGATATTTTTCAAAACAATCAATACAACACCATATATCATGTTTTCTCGCTCTATCTTCTTGCTTCTCAAAACAAGTATCACATATCTGATAATTTTTTCTACATACTGGACAATACATATCTTTTTTATGATTCATATTTGTAGTTACTTCACATTTTTGACATTTAAACGGTGTTACACTGTTCGCTACATATATAAGTGCAAAAACCAATAATAATAAAATTACGAATATTACTGAACCCATACTAAACTCCTTAAAAAATAATACTTAAAACTAACTTAACTTAAGCTTAGTTTTACAATCTCTACAAATATATTTTGTACCATTTTTTATTCTTGTTGCTCTGTTTTTTGAAATATATCTTTCTTGACATTTGCAATAACATTTAACATTATTTGAATTTTTTTGTATGGTAGACATAACAGTTGTCGTCGCAGAAATTTCTTTAGCACCTAATGCTCTCATTACAGATCGCCACTCTTTTCCATGAGGTCTTGCTCTGAAATCATGAATATGATCAACCACATAATGAGCAAATTCGTGAATTATTATATTTTTAATATGCTTCTTTTTTAATTTCAATATATTTTTATTGAAATTTAAAGATATTTCTGACGCTCTTTTATAATATGCAATCTTATCTGATTCAAAAAAATAAATTTTTAAATCTTGTTTTTCAAGAGAATATATTTTTTTAACTCTTTTATGTAATTTAGCCACTTGTTTTTTTAAATAATTTTTCATAAAAACCCTTTTAAATCTGATACAAAAATCATACAAAAATTTGAATTAAGCAATACTTAAATACCTTTAAAATATAATATAAAAAAGGAGATATTAAATGTTTTTTGAATCAATAAATGAACAAGAGCAATTAAAGTTTTTTCAAAAGAAAATTAAAAAAGAGTTTTTTGACGAAGTGGGTAATGTTAAAATAAATATTCTTGATCTTATTCAAGAAAAAGCTAAACATAAAAGAGCTAAAAAATTAAGACCTTTTGAAGATTGGGACATTTGGGATTTAGGTTATGTATATGGTTTATATAAAATGCATTTAGCTATTAGAAATCAAGATATATTAATATTTGCATATCTTGATTCTTTTTCTAGTCATAAATTGTTAGTTACAAACATTAAGCTATCTAAAAAACAAAAAAAAGCTAAAAAAGAATTTGTAAAAAAACCAATTCGAATTTTTATTAAAGAAAGAAATAATTTTTTAATTGACACTACAAATAATAATATCTTCGGATTTATTTATATAGTTGAAAATATTTAACTTATTACATATTAATCTTAAATTATTTTTAAGAAAATTAAAACATAAGGATATATTTATGAAAAAATATATAGTAGAAAAAACAATCGAAGGTGCTTTAGAAAAAGCTAACAAAGAAAGATTCTCAACCTATCTTGTTCTATATACAGACGCTGAAGAATTGGTTTTTAAAATTGATCATGTAAAAGGAATGTATATAGTTGTTCCAATGCAAAAAATCAATGAGACTTCTGTTGCTGTTTCTCCAGATCTAGAAGAAGTGTTAACATTGATCCCAGAACTTGAAAATAAAGCGTACGAGATTGTTAACACTCATGGAATCATGGGACTATCTCAATATCTTTTTGAAAATAAAGGTGGTATTCTAGATATGTTACAAACTGATACAAAACTATCACCTTCTGAATCAGTTGCAATGGTTGGTCTTGCAGCAAAAAA
>Ga0256843_1000509_pt1 | contig 33296 bp, 34 predicted proteins | sample AlvinellametaG_FD_191572 | JGI IMG/M metagenome (GOLD analysis project Ga0256843, IMG submission 191572) | Pompeii worm associated microbial communities from hydrothermal vent at the East Pacific Rise, Pacific Ocean - Alvinella | ecosystem: Host-associated > Annelida > Integument > Unclassified ...
GTTAGAGCAGTTTTACAAGGGTGTAGAGATTTTGGATGAGTCGGCATTTTAACTCTTTTGTGGTATAATTTTTGTATCAAAGCGTGGTTGCTTTGTGTATGAAGTTCATGTGCATTGGTACTTCAGGTATAAGCCTTATCACTTTTTATAAGTGATAGGGCTTTTTTTTTGGTTTTATGGTTGGGTTATGGGGTGAGAATACCTGAAGGTAAATCCAATGCACATGGATATTCATACCGTAGGCTATCTGATTATAGCAGTAGTATATATACTTTTTGCTATAAAGCAGTAACTACAACCTAAGGGACTAACCACCCCTTAGGCTTTAAGGATAAGAATAAATGTATACAATAGATAATCCTAAAAACAACTACAAAAATGTAGTGCATGCTTTTTTCCTCTCTTTAGCTATTACAATAGCTGAACCCTCAACTATTTTACCTTTGATTGTAGAACATTTTAGTGAGAGTATGGTCGTTGTGGGGCTTTTTGTCTCTTTACTTCGTGGTGGATCTATCGTGATTCAGCTTTATGTCGCATTTCACGCACAGGCATATAAAAAGGTACTTCCTTACCTCTCTAAAGTGTTCTTTTTTCGTTGGCTTGCTTGGCTGAGTATAGGGCTGAGTATCTATTTTATAGGTGATAGTAATAAAACGCTTACACTGAGTCTTATCGGTATAGGGCTTTTTTTCTTCTCTTTTATGGCTGGTTTTGGAGCTATTTACTTTAAAGAGCTTCAGGCAAAACTTTTCTCTAAAGCGTATCGTGGTAAAACAATGGCAAATCGGCAGATTGCTGGTTCTGTTGCTTCTATTGTGAGTGGTGGTGTCGCTGGATATGTTTTAAATAATTACGAAGCACCTTTGAACTATGCGTATCTATTTATGGTGAGCAGTTTCATTATGGGTATAGGTTTTTTAATCTTTTCAACGATAGAGGAACCTGCTAAAGAGCATATCCAAGTTAAGGAGAAAAAGTTTTCCCATTTTTTACACAATGCCAAACAAATACTTGTAGAAGATAAACGCCTTGTGCAGCAGATTGTAGTGATATTTTTGAGTTTTTCATACTACCTTTCACTCCCTTTTGTTATCTTACATGTAAACAACTCTTTTACGCTTAGTGGGTGGACATTGGGTGGTTTTATTATGATGCAGATGCTTGGAAGTATCGTGGGAAGTAGTTTGCTTTGGAGAAAAATAAGTGATTATGAAAAGATGCTCTCTTTGAGCTTTCTTTTTATGCTTGTGGCATTTGTCTGTGCAGTGTTTGCAGACTCTTTATATCTCTATGGTGTAGTGTTTTTTCTTTTTGGTATTGGTATAGATGGGTTTAGTATCAGTGGTATGAATCTTGTGATAGAGATAGCACCTGAGCACAAACGCCCTGTTTATACAGCTTTACAAACAAACATCACCTCTTTGGGGCTTTTTTTCCCTGTTCTTGGAGGGGTATTGCTTAAGATGGGTGGGAGTTATACTTTTGTTTATCTGGTAACAATAGCACTGTTAACACTTGGCTTTTTTTTAAGTTTACGACTCAAATCTTTAGAGTAAATCATCTTTTAAACGCTCAAAGGCTTGAGTAATATCTTCTTTAGTAAGTTTATCTGTTAAGTCTTTGTAGTAGCTGTAGATATAGGTTCTTTTTTTGTAAACATCAAGGCGAATATAGCCTGAAGGAAAGTTCGAGAGTGCTTTTTTATCAGCATTTTGATTTGAGTTACATGTAATACCATTTTTACGCGAAGCTTGAAGCTCATAGGGGCATTGGTCTGAAAAAGTATAAAGCTTTGTAAGGGTATTTGTTATCTGTGCATCTGGTGGGAATACAACAAGTTTTAAACAGGGTAATGTACCTTGTTGCTTGTGGTAATGAACAACTGTAGCATCATCACTACAGTTACTCAAAAATAAAATGAGAAGAACTATGCTTACTTTATACATAAAGGGTTTAGTCTTTATCATACTTTGTAAGTTTATTATGACGGATCATACTTGCCAACTCTTTTCCATAAGCAGCACCTCTTTCTGAATAGTGATTGAGATATTTTACAAGTGTGTAGGGATCATCTGTTTGCATTTTATGTTTTCTAAACTCTTTAAAAGCTTTTTTTGTTGCTAAAATTTTGTAGTAATCTCGTACCGAATCTGTAATAGAAGCATATTTTTTGACATAAATGGTTTTATTACCTCTTTTTTTCGCTGCTGCAACGCGAGGTTCGTGTTTGTTAAATGACCAAACACCAAAGATATTATTTGCAACTCGCATAAAACGAGAAGTTCCCCAAGCACTTTCCATTGCTGATTGTGCAAGAGCGATACTGCGAGGATGAGGTTTGAGTCTCATAAGTAAATCTTGAGAATCTTTTGCATGGTAGCTTTTCATAAGTGCTTCTATTTTTGGATTTTTTGGATCTTTTTTAAGAAGCTCTTTTGTCTCTTCATATTGTTTTTCAAGCTCTTTATATACTTTATCTACAGCTGGTACTAAAAGGGCAAAAAATCTTTGTTTTTTCTCTTGGACACTCATATGTTTTGGAACAACACTAGCTGTATATGCTTTTTGTTGTGTATTTGCTTCTAAAAAAGAAGTATGAAATAAGAGTATACTTAATAATGACGATAAAATGATTTTATTTTTCATCTAATTTTTCCTTAGTATTTAATAAGTGAATATTGTAATTATATTAAGTTCAACAAATATTAAACAGTTTTTTTTTGATTTTTCTTCAGAAATATTTTAGTTAAAAAGTAGATAATGGATTGTTTTGATTTGAAAGGAAATGATTTTTTATGCAGTATATAGTGATGTTTTTTCTATTGCTTTCTCCCCTTTTTGCAGCTGATTTAAATGTAACGATTGTGCAAGGTGATGCAAAAGTATATCAAAACCTTTTAACAGCTGTGACAAAAAATCATAAAAACGATAATGAATCTAATTTACAAAAAACACTTTTAGTCAAACTTTTAGATATTTCGCAACAAAAGCCTCTCACTACTGAAAAAAATATAACTTTAGCAGTAACACAAGAGGAGTATCTATCGTTATTTAACGCTTATATCTCTACACTTTTAGAGAGTGCAAAAATGAAAGCTGATTTAGCAATGAATAATGCAAAGATAGAAACACTCGCTATTCAAATAAAAAAAGAGCAGCAACCTCTTTTAACAACACAACTTTTTTATACTTTTTATACAAAAAAAGCTCAATATGAACAACAGCAGCTTTTTGTTTATAAAAAGCAACTTTTAAAGATACAAGATGCACTTGTGCACTCTTGTTCCAATATTGATTTTTCCTTAAAAAATGTTGTACTGCAAGAGACAATATTAGATAAGAAAATTCTTTTACTTACAAAAAAATTGGAACAACTAGAGATAAAAAAAGAACGGTATGTTTTACTTGAACAGGAAAATTCTTTAGCATGGATTACGAAACAGATTAAGAGTGTTCAAACAAAACAATCTCAATACTATAGGAAAAAGTTAGCTCTCCTTTTTATACATTTTAGTATTGCTATACAAACCCATTCACAAGATATTATGCAAGAGCATAAACATATTATTACTTTCATCCAAGAGCATATAGAAAATGGAAATTTGATAGCACATAATGTTGAGATGTTATTGATAGTGATGGAGCAGGAGATTTTAGGTAAGGTTGAAACTCTAAAGGCACAAGGGTTACAGGAGTTGAAGATTGAGGTTGATAGACTTTGGAAAATAGTACAACAACCTCTTTTCTCTGTGAACAAAACACCTATAAGTAGTTTAAAACTTCTTCTTTCCTCTTTCATTTTCCTTTTGGGTTTTTTCATTGGAAATATTTATAGAAGATATATTAAAAATTTAGCTGATAAAAATAAAAATATTAATTCAGGAACACATACTCTTTTGGCGAATATGGGGTATTATGCTATTTTTCTCATCACTTTTTTTATCGTTTTAAAAGTTTTAGGGATTGATCTTTCCTCTATAGCTCTTGTTGCTGGAGCTCTCTCTGTTGGTATAGGTTTTGGTTTACAAAATGTGATTTCCAATTTTGTTTCTGGCATTATCTTGATGGTAGAAAGAAGTGTCAAAATAGGAGATTATATAGAGTTAGATAATGATTTAAGAGGGCATGTGGTAGATATAAAAATGCGTTCTATAACAGTTAATACAAATGCAAATATTGATATTATCGTACCTAATCAAGATCTGATTCAAAATCGTGTTGTAAACTGGACTATGAATGATAAGATTCGTCGTTTTGAGATCCCTTTTGGGGTTGCCTATGGAACGCCACCTCAAAAAGTGATTAGTGCTGTTTTGGAAGCTGTACAAAAAAGTAATTTTCAAGATCTGTATAACACATCAGAAAGATATACTCGTGTGATTATGACAGGTATGGGGGATAGCAGTGTAAACTTTGAGCTTTTTGTCTGGGTGAAAGGGAAAGAGATTTTATTTCCAAAGCGAACAACCTCCCGTTTTTTAGTGCTTATTTACGAAACATTGTATGAACACAATATAGAGATACCTTTTCCTCAACAAGATATTCATATCCGTTCACTTGACATCCCTTTGAAAGTGGAGTTACAAAAAGGGGAAGAGTCTTGACTTGGCGAACATATGTTCGTTATAATTCGCCAAAAACAAAAGAGTTCTATGGCACATAAACAACACCCCAACCAAGTAGCGACAATCTCTCTGGCACACCTTGCACACGATACCTACTCTGCATTTCTGGCTCCCATTTTACCTTTACTTATAGAAAAAATCGGAATGAGCTTGGCAATGAGTGCTTTTTTAGATATTGCAAGAAAATTGCCCTCCCTTTTAAACCCGTTTTTTGGTCTTTTGGCTGAGAGAACAGATGCACGCTATTTTGTTATTGTATCTCCTGCATTGACGGCATTGAGTATGTCATTATTGGGGGTGACAAATTCATATGCTATGTTATTGGTTTTATTGATTGTTGCAGGTATTAGTGCTACGCTTTTTCATATACCTTCCCCTGGTATTATTAAAGCTTCTTCGGGTGATAAACTTGGACGGGGTATGAGTTACTATATGGTTGGTGGTGAACTTGCTCGAACAGTTGGTCCTTTACTGATTACGGGTGCTGTTTCCTTATGGGGATTAGAGGGAACATGGAGATTGATGCCTTTTGGTTTTTTAGCATCATTTATATTGTACTTGCGTTTAAAAAACTTTACTTTTACACAACAAAAATTTACAAAAAAAGCAGAAAAAGGGGATGCTCTTGGAGAGGTGAAACGCTTTTTACCTCTTTTTGGTGTAATGGGTGGCTTTATGTTTTTTCAATCAGCAATGAAGATGGCTGTAACACTTTATCTTGCTGTTTATCTGACACAACAGGGCTTTTCTCTGTGGTATGCAAGTATCGCTATCTCTGTATTGCAGTTTTTTGGAGTGATTGGTACATTTCTTTCTGGAAATATCTCTGATAAAATCGGACGACAAAAAACACTTGTGATTATGTCAAGTGGGGCAGCTATTACGATGGCACTTTTTTTGGTAAGTACCACCGTTTATACCGTTTTCCCTCTTTTAGGACTTTTGGGTATCTTTATGTTTGCAAATGGTCCTATTATGCTTTCTGTTATTCATGAAGTGGAGACAAAAATGCCAACTTTTATCAACAGTGTTTATATGACTATCAATTTTTCTATAAGCTCTATAGTTGTTTTTGCTATGGGTTTTTTTGGTGATAGAATGGGTTTACATGTAACCTACGAGATAGCAGCTGTTATGGCTTTCTTTGCTATACCTTTTGCATGGTCACTAAACTATGCACTTAAGAAATCTTAAAATATTTTTGCTTTTATAGGATGATAATTTAAGATAGTATGGTTATAATAATTATAATTATTTGTAAGGGTTATAACTATGTCGTATAATTTTGATGAGTTAAAAGCAGCTGTAAGAGCTGAGGGTTTATTGGAGAGGGTTCCTGTTCGAGGTTCTATAGAGATGATAGCAATTATCGCAAGTATGCTTGTTGTATACTATATTGTCTTTCATTGGCAGGAGTTAGCATTGCCTGAACCGTGGGGAGCTATAGGTCTTGGACTTTTTATGACCATTATCTTTACTCGTGCTGTTTTTGTTTCTCATGATGTACTTCATACGCAGTATTTTAAAAACAAAACATTTTCATTTCGTATCAGTTATCCATTCGCTGCCATTATTTTATCAAACTCCCCTTCTTGGTGGGATTTTAAACATAATATCAACCATCATACATGGTGTAATGTTCCCGAAAAAGATGAAGATATTTTAGCGATGGATGGTGCTTTTACACCAAACCATAAAGGTGATAAAGCATGGCTTCGTAAAACAAAATATTTAGTATTTTGGGGTGCTATGTTTTTTATGTATCCAGCTTTTATTGTGCAGTCTTATAACTTTGTGATTAAAAAGAAAAAATGGTTTGAACTTTTTATGATGTTGCTTCACTGGCCAATCATCTGGGGTCCTATTTTTTATTTTTTACCAATTTCACAAGCATTAACAGTGTACCTAACACTTAACTTTGTTCTAAGTCCATGGCTTGCATTTGGGTTTATCACAAACCATTTAGGGTGTGAGGTGTTTGACAAAGAGGAGGGGGAAAACCTTGGTTGGATGGAACTTCAAATGAGAACTTCTCGCTCTTTAACAGGTGGTTTGTTTATTCATTGGTTTTATGGTGGACTCAACACACAAATAGAGCATCATCTTTTTCCAAAAGCACCACGATTTAATCTTTTAAAGATTCAAAGAATGACAAGAAAATATGCAGAAAAACATGGGCTTAAGTATTTTGAAGCAACGGCAACAGAAGCGTATGTACAGATTAATGATGAGATAAGAAAATACTAAAATTCTTTTTTAGATAATCTTTAAAAAGCTCCATCACTTTTTGTAAGTGGTGGAGCTTTTTTTTTGCCTTGATTTTTCAAAAAGCTTACATGTAACTTGACATTATGCACATATGTTCGTTATAATTCGAACATATGTGCACATAAATATTTGAAATAGACGCTTATAAGCGTGAAAAAGGATAGATTATGAGAAATGGAAATAGAAACGGAAACGGAATGAATAGACAAGGTCGTGGTATGGGTAGAGGTCAAGGTATGCAGGGTAACGGTAGAGGTGGCAGAGGTATGTGTCGTCGTGGTAATGTTACTATGGAAGAGACTGCAATGATGAGACCACCTTTTGCAGGAGCTCAAGGCAAAGGTATGGGACAAGGAAGAGCTCAAAGAGAAGAACAATAAGAGCTTTTATCTTGACAATATGAACATATGTTCGATATAATAAAGCTATGGATTCAATTAATATATTATCAATCATTACCATAGCTTTTTTAGGCTCCTTTGGACATTGTATGGGGATGTGTGGAGGTATTGTCATTGCCTACAGCTCTACAAAAGTAGAAGATAGCTGGGGTAAAATGAAACAATCTTTTGCCCATCTTCTTTATTCAGCTGGGCGTATTTTTACCTACACACTTCTTGGTGCAATGTTTGGGTATCTGGGTGGTGTCACCACTTTTAACAACCTTACCAATGGGCTTATGCTCATTTTTGCAGGGAGTTTTATGGTTCTAGCTGGACTTTCACTCTCTGGAAAAATAAAGTTTTTAACACTTTTAGAACACTCTTTTGCTGCAAATTCATGGTACTCAAAACTTTTTCGTGAGCTTTTACAAACTCGTTCTCTCTTTAGTTTTTTTGTTTTAGGGATGTTAAATGGGTTACTCCCATGTGGTTTGGTGTACTTTTTTGCCATTACAGCAGCAAGTACGGCAAGCCCTTTATACGGGGCTTTAGTGATGTTCATTTTTGGAATGAGTACTGTGCCTGCTCTTTTTTCTTTGGGTTTTTTTGTAGGATTATATAAAAATTCAAAATTTAGAAACCTTATGATGTCTATTGCAGCATTGAGTGTTGTTATTTATGGAATTTATACCATTCGTAATGGATATTATTATATAAAATATCCTCAAAAAACAGTAGGGGAGTGTTGTGAGTTTGACCCCGATAAAATTGAAAAAAAATCTACTACAAACAATCTAAAGGAGATACAACATAATGAAAATAGTTCTAGCCGTTGATGAAGATAAACAAACAATAGTAAAAAGAACAGGGCAGAGTGCTTACTTTGCTATTTATGAAGATGATAAGCTCGTGGAACTTGTACCAAACAAGCATCATGATGGTGGACATCATGCACATCGTCACAATGAATCGCATGATCATGAAGGTCTTAGCCATGATGAGCATACGAATTCCCATAGAAAAGATGTAGAGGCACTGCAAGGGTGCGATATTATTTTAGTACAGGCTGTAGGTGAAAATATGCGAGAAGCGTTAGAATCTGTAGGGCTTCGAGTGAAAAAAATTCGTCAAAAACATGGTGCTACAGCAGATGAAGTAGTGAAAAATTTTTTAGCTGGAAATATATAATGATGATGAAAATTCTTATTGCTTCGAGTGTAGTCTTTTTTTTGGCTGGATGTCAAGGGAAGCACCATAGCAATCTTGATGGTAAAAAACTGCTTGAGCAAAAATGTTCACAATGTCACAATCTTGAGTTACCTCCTAAAACTTTTGCAGATGAAAAAGCACCCCCTATGATGGCAGTTGCTTTTCATATCAAAGATTTTATAAAAGCGAGTAATGAGAGTGAAAAAATTCCTAAAGCTATAGACTTTGTAAAAGATTATGTTGTTAATCCAAGTGCTTCTAAATCGTTTTGTGATAAAAAAAGTTTGGAGAGTTATGGTGTGATGCCCTCCCAAAAAGGGAAAGTAACACAAGAGGAACTTGAGGCTATCGCTGAGTATATGTTTGAACACTATACGGTCAAAAATCTTACAGAAGCACAAGCATTAGCAAATAAACTCGCAAAAATGCCAAAAGGGAAACGACTCGCTATTCAATATAAATGTTTAGGGTGTCATAAACCAAAAAGAGATTTAGTTGGGCCATCTTTTGCAAAAATAGCACAACGATACAAACAAAATCCTCAGATTATTGAAACAAGTATAGCAGAAGGTTCTCGAGGGAAATGGGAAGGCTACAGAGGTGCTCTTATGCCAGCTTTTGGAGCAACTATCTCTTTAGAAGAGAGAAAAACACTGACACAATGGATAGAAAAACAATGAGTGGAAGAAAAAAGATTCAACGACGCATAGGAGCAGATCACAGTGGTATTTGTTTTAAACCTTGTGGTGTGAAGAGAAATGAGTTAGAGAGAGTTTATCTTTTAGAAGATGAACTTGAAGCGATTCGTCTTGCTGATTATGAAGGGCTTTATCAACAAGAATGTGCTGATAAGATGGGGATTTCACGAACTACTTTTTCTCGTCTTATAGAGAGTGCAAGAAAAAAGACAGCTGATGCTCTTTTACATATGAAAGCGATAAATGTCTCTCTCAAAAACTGAAGTTGATATGTTTCTTTAGGAACTTTAAAGCTTAGTAGATTTATCATATAGCATAGAGTCGATAGAAAAGGAGACAATATGTTATATAGTATGAGTCGAAAAGTTCTTTTTGTTTTTTTGTTTTTTCCTCTTTTTCTTATGAGTGGATGTGATAACGGTAGCTCATCAAAAGAAGATGTTACTCCTGTAGTAACGAAAGAGTATAATCCCTTTTTGATAGATTATATCTCTCCTCCTCCATCACGGGCATTTTTTGGTAAATATACAACTTCGTATGATTCTTATGTCCTTTTTACTGCTTATGATTTTAGTGATACACAAAACAGTAAGCCTACAGTTCTTGTATATAATCAAGAAGAAAATAATTCATTAACATTATCTACATACTTTTTTTATGAAGATACGATAGATTCTCTTGCTATGTATGGAGATTATATTGCCGTAGGTTCTAAGAATTATTATAATAAAGACTATGATAGTGAAGGTGCTGTAACACTTTATAAAATGGATCTCAATAAGAGTGTTCGTAAAATTGTGACATTTAATGCAAATGATGCTGATGATAATTGGGATGGATTTGGAACAGCTGTTCAAATCTATAAAGATTATCTCCTTGTTCAACCAACAATGGATACGCATAATGTATATTTATTTAAAATAGATGATGATGAGAACAATGTTACAAAAATAGCAAAACTCTCGTTACCTGAGGGGTATGACGGGAATTTTCCAGAAGCTATTGCTATAGATAATGATCAGATTGCTATTAGTTCTACACAAGATAGTGAAAGAGATATTTTTATCTACAATATAGAACAAAATGATAGTGTATCTTTTATGGATACAATAGTGCTTCCTGTTAATAATGTTGGATTGAAAAGTTCTTTAGTCTTTAAAAATGGTTACTTAGCTACAGTGGAAAATAGTTTTGATACATTGCGTGTATATAAAATCTCAAGAGAGAGTGTAACTCAAATAGCACAAAGAAATATCAATCTTGATGATATAAGAAGGAATTTTGTTCTCTCTATGGATGATGATTATATTCTTATAGAAACAAATAATGGAGGGAACCTAGCTCTTTCTGTTTATCAGCTAGAAGATGATAATGTTATTCAAAAACAAGATATTGTATTTAATTTACCTATAAATTCTTATTCATCGGCTTTATCTCAAAATAGAGAGAATGTTTATGTAGGCTTTCCTTTTCATAATACTTATCTTGGAGAGGTATACCAGTTTAATCTCAATGCTAAAAATGATTTATATGTTTATCAAAATCCACCGAAACGATTTGATATAGCTGAAGGGGATACTTTCTCTTATGCTTTTGATGTTGCATCTCCATCTGGTGCAATTTATTATAGTGTATCTGGGACAGATCAAAGTTATTTTATAGATGAAGATAATAATCTGACAAATAGTGTACTTTTTGATTATGAACATCCTCTTGATAGTGATGCTGACAATAATTATACATTTGATGTGATATTAGAAGATTCATTAGCAGATCAAAAAACTTTTCCATTTTCTGTTGTTGTTCATGATAGACAATTTATTAAAAAAGAGATGCTCTCGATCCCTTCGAGTATTTCGAGTCGAGGGATAGCTGCTGATGGTAACTATACAATTCTTAGTTTTTGGAATGATAACTTTGCATATCTTTATAAAACTATTGATGGAGAGAGTATACAAATCGCTCAATTAGATAGAGATAATGCTTATAATGATGGTTATTTTGGTATGGCTGTAGCTCTACAAGGTCGTTATTTCGCTATAGCTGATCCAGTTGGAAATGATTATAGTGGTTATGTCAATGTATATCATATTAATGATAATGATACGGTTGCACTTATTGCACAAATAGTAGAAGATGGTATAAAATCATTTGGAAATGCACTGACTATTGATCATGATAAACTTTATGTTGGTGCCTATTCAGATCAAAATGAGGTAGATGGTGATGGTAGATTGTTTATTTATCAACTCAGTGATACAAATGTAACAAAACTTTTAGAGTATGATACGCAAAATCCTTCAAATAATTATCTGGGGAGAATAAGTAAAATTGTCGTTGCTGAGCCTTATATTGCAACTGTTGGCTATGCTATACATATTCATAAAATGGATACAAACGGTTCATTATCTGAGATAGCTCGATTTGATAATTATCTTGATGTTGCACTTGAAGGGACTCAGGTAGCTATGGTTGGAGAAAATAACATAACACTTTTGAATATAGAGAACAATGATACTTTCAAAGAGTTAAGTAGTTATCCATTGAGTGAGAAACTCTCTCGATCGAATAGTTTTTCATTTCAAAATAATCAGCTAGTCACATGTTTGGATTATAATCCGATAGTTTTTCATATTGGTGAAGATAATAACATTACTTTGTTTGAACAGTTAAATCAATATAATGATTTAGGGTGCTCTGGTATGGTTATGAATGCTCAACAAGATATATTTATGGGTGGATATATTGAAAGTAAATACTTTTTATTTGTATATGCAAAAGATACAAATTAGTTTGAGAAAAAGAGTTCTCTTGAGTTTTATGGTGAGTGGGGATAGCAACCACTTATTCAGATATAGAAAGGATATAGTATGTTACGAAATAGTATGAAGAAAAAATTTTATATTCTGGGCTTGTGTTTTGTTTTTTTTACAGGTTGTGGTAGTGATACTACAGAAAGTAAGACAGTAGAGACTTATAGCTCTTTTAAAATAGCAACTATTAAGGATGCTACTTATGATGGTACAACTTATAGCAATGTAGTATATCCCGCGTTTAATGATAACTATATGGCTGCTTATGTATATAAAGATTATCGAGATAAAAGAATTGTCTTATATGAGAAGTCTTATGATTCTGTGAAAATTGTGTCTAGTGTGCCAAAAACAGATATTGTACATTTACTCTCTATAGCACTTAATAATCAGTATCTTGCTCTAGGAAATTATAGTACCAATGAGAACTATGAAAGTCATGGTAATGTTTTTGTTTATAAAATAGAAGAGAATGCCACTTTAACAAAAGTTGCAACCGTGATACCTGAAGATACACAAGATAATTGGAATAAATTCGGAAAGAAAGTTCTTTTAGATAAGAATAAAATGCTTGTCAGTAGTGAGGAAAATACAGTATATCTTTTCGATATGAATGAAGATGGAGTGTGGCATCAAACAGCAAAAATGACTATGCCTGAAGCTGATATGCAAAGTTATTTTGAGTTTGGTTTAGATATCGCTATGGATGGAGATATGATAGCTATAGGAGCTTTTTCACGAGAACGCAATGAAATTATTTATTTGTATCATATAGAGGATAATGCGACAGTCTCTTTGGTTGATAGTGTAGATTTTGCTTATAGAGGTTATTTTAATCATAATATTGTATTAAAAGATGGGTATCTTGCAACAAGTGAAAATTATAATAATCTTCTCCATGTGTATAAAATTACAAATAATACACTCAAGGAGATAGCTCAAAAAGAGCTTAATCTTTTAGATATTTATACCTATAATTATCTTTCTATTGATCAAGGTTATATTTATGCAACTTCGAATGTTAATGAAAAACTAGCTCTTTCTATTTTTAAAATAGATGATGAAAAGATAACAAATATAAGTGATATTGCATTTGATTTTGCATTACCTAGTTTTATATCTTCGATGAAAGTTTTTGATAATAATGTATTTATTGCTTATAGTAAAAATCGTGATGCAGATATAGCTTGGTATAACCTCGATGCTAAAAAGCAGGTATATCTTTATGATATACCACCTAAACAGGTTGATATAGGGGAGGGTAACAGCTTTTTGTATAGTTTTGAGGCAGCATCTCCAGTTGGAGACTTGAGTTATCTCTTAGGAGGTGATGATTCAAGTTATTTTACAATGGATGAGAATAATGTGACAAATGCAGTAATGTTTGATTATGAGCATCCTTTAGATAGTAATGGGGATAATAATTATAGTTTTACGGTTACTCTTCAAGATCCTGAGGCTCATCAAAAAGTTGTACCTCTTAGTGTTGTTGTTCATGATAAAAAGTATATAAAAGAGAATGTATTACCAATGGAAGCTAAAATTTCAAGTATCGCTTCGTATGGTGATTATATTGTTGTTGGTTTATCAGATATAAATCGGGTTGAGATTTATAAAATTGTTGATGGTGTGTTTACAAAAATTTCAGAAGTTACTCCAAATGAAGAGACAGATATAAAATGGTTTGGAGGGCATGTTGCCATTTATGGAGATATCTTTCTTGTATCATCTAGTAATCAGGGGGTAGTATATCTTTATAAAATTGAGAATGATAGTGTGAGTCTTATTGATACATTGTCAGAAAGTAATGCAATGGATTTTGGAACATCTCTTGCCATAACTCAAGATAAAATCTGTATAGGTTCAAATATAGGAGTTGATAGAGATCGTTATTCAGATGGGACACTGTATTTGTATAAATATGATGATACAAATGTTACAAAAATTGCTGAATATACACAACCGACAGATACACATACATATTACGCTAATGTGTATAATATTGTCATGAATGATAAATATATACTTACTCGTAGTTCTTTACATGTACATCTTAATAAACTAGATACAAATGGTTCTATTTCAGAGATTGCAAAATTAAGTTCAGATAGATATAACCTTCCAGAGATTGCACTTAAAGATGATAAAGCGATTATTGTAAGTGATGAAAACATCACCATCTATAGTATAGATGCAAATGATTCTGTAGAACAATCAACTACTTATACATTTGAAGAAAAAGGTTATATAGGTACGAATTCTCTTGATTTTTCTAATGATACTTTAGTCTTTTGTAAAAGTGGGAAAGCGAATGTTTTTCATCTTCAGGAGAATGATACTGTTACATATGTAGATGAACTTAATAAATATGATAGTTCGTGGTATTGTGGTCTGGTGCATCTTTTAGAAGATGGTAATATTACTGCTTCTTCTTATTATGGTGATAGTGATAACTTTTTCTTTTATATAAAAGATAAAGAGGAGTAAGCGTTTTAGAATAAATCTTTTATAAAAAAATTAAATTTTAGAACCTTGTTGTGCAATGGTTTCAAGTGTGGATTCCCTAAACATCTTTTGCATAAGGAGTTTAGGCTCCATCCATTGATCATGAAGGGCACATTTACAAACACCATCACAAAATCCTATACCCAAAACACACTGTTCATCTTTAATAGAATCATGAAAAATATCTAAAATTTCACTGATAATAATCTCAGAAGGTGGTTTTGCAAAAGAGTAACCACCCTCTCTTCCTCGCGTAGAGATTACTAAACCAGATTTTACAATTTCAGTCATTATTTTTGTTAAAAATTTATAAGGGATATTGAGCGCTTCAGAGAGATCTGTTGCTTTGAGAAGTTGAGAGTCTTGATATTTCGTCATATAAGTTAAAATTCTTATGGCATACTGAGAACTTTTACTTAGTTGCATAAAACTCCTTTTTTTTAAAATTATATCATATTTTAGTAATTTATTACTACCTTTAGGTAGAATTAAAATATTTTTGTGTAAACTTCCAATTACTACTTATAGGTAGAATTTAAAAAAGGATGATTTATGACAGAACGCATAACAAAAAGTATGGCAAAAAACATCTATTATGGGGGAGGCACTTTTGCCCTTATGATATTTATTGCTCTTACTTTTGATACTGTACATCAGATTCCAAAGAGATCAAATCAGCAAAATATGACAGAGAGTGTTGTTGCTGGGAAAAAACTTTGGGAACAAAACGATTGTGTTGGGTGTCATACTATTGTAGGTGAGGGTGCATACTATGCTCCAGAACTTATGAATGTATTTCAAAGAAGGGGTGGTGGCGATAAAGCATCATTTAAGGCCTATATGCAAGGCTGGATGGCTGCACAACCTTTAGATACACCAAATAGAAGAAAAATGCCACAGTTCAACTTAACACCAGAACAAGTGGATAATTTATCAGATTTCCTCATATGGACATCTAAAGTCAATGCCAATGATTGGCCACCAACAATTGAAGGATAGGGAGAAAATATGAAATACACTTCACAATCGGTCGCAAAGCCGTATTTTATTTTTGCACTCATTCTTCTTGCAGGGGAGATATTGTTTGGTATATTGATGGGTATTCAATATATCTGGGGGGACTTTTTATTTCCACTCATACCGTTTAATGTTTTAAGAATGGTGCATACAAACCTTCTTATTGTGACATTACTTTTTGGTTTTATGGGTGCTACTTACTACCTTATTCCAGAGGAAGCAGAGCGTGAGCTTTGGAGTCCAAAGCTTGCTATTATCACTTTTTGGGTGTTTGCAGCAGCTGGTGTTGCTACTATTTTAGGGTATCTTTTTGTACCATATGCAGAGTTAACACAACTTACTTTTAACAACCTTTTACCAACAATGGGACGGGAGTTTTTAGAACAACCTCTTCCAACAAAAGTGGGTATTGTTCTTGTTGTTGTTTCTTATATTGTGAATACAGGAATGACAGTATTGCTTGGAAGAAAAACAGTTATTACAACTGTACTTCTTACGGGTCTTTTAGGTCTTGCAGTATTCTTCTTATTTGCATTTTATGTTCCAGATAACTTGATTGCAGATAAATTCTTTTGGTGGTTTACAGTACACCTTTGGGTTGAAGCAACATGGGAGCTTATCTTAGGAGCTATCTTAGCGTTTGTACTTATTAAAGTAACAGGGGTAGATAGAGAGCATATCGACAAATGGTTATACCTTATTATTGCAATGACAATGGTTTCTGGAATCCTTGGAACAGGACACCATTTCTTCTATATGGGAGCACCTGAGTACTGGTTATGGATAGGGTCTATCTCTTCAGCAGTAGAACCATTACCATTTTTCTTAATGATTCTTTTTGCTTTTACAATGGCAAGAGAGAGAAAAATCGAGCATAAAAACAAAATGGCACTTACATGGGCAAAAGGGACAGCAGTTATCGCCTTTTTGGGAGCTGGTGTTTGGGGATTTTTCCACACTTTAGCACCTGTAAATATGTTTACACACGGAACACAACTTACAGCAGCACATGGACACCTTTCATTTTATGGTGCGTATGTTATGATTGTATTTACTGTGATCTCTTATGCTATGCCAATTTTAAGAGGGCGTCCTTATGGGAACTCTCAAAAAGCACAAAGTGTTGAGCTGAAAGCTTTTTGGATGATGAATATCGGAATGATAGGGCTTACACTAGCACTTAGTGCAGCTGGACTTGTTCAGATTTTTGACCAGAGAGTGGGAACAGATCTTATTAGTTTCATGGATTCTCAAGAGTCTATCAATGGTATCTATATGGTTCGTTTAGGTTTTGGTTTTCTTGTACTTTCAGGATTACTTACATACTTTTACAGCTTTTTTGTAAAAGAACCACAACAAGCTTAAAAAGGGAAACAATGCTTCATTATTGGCTTGAGTTTGAGGAGAGTATGGGCAAAACTTGGGATAAATATCTCAATAAAAAAGTTCATAAATTTCACGAAGATGCTCGAGTCCATTTTGAAGATATTTCAAAAAACCTACATATTTTTCATCGCCTTATAGGTGGTGAAAAAGCAAAAGAGCTTCACATTACAGATAAACGCTATGTTGAGACTTCTCGTACCCTGTTAGAAAAAATATCTTTTTTAGGTAAAGAGTTTTTTCTAACATGGCAAGATGAAGATGCTTTATACCTTCCTGCCTCATTTGCCTACTTTGCAACCAAAGAAGAGAATGAGATGCTTTACTATTGGCTTGTAACGATGGCTGTACATGTAGGGGATGTGAGTGATACAAATCTCATAGAAAAAAATAAAGATGCTATGGCTTATATCACACAAAAATATAGTGGTTTTGCACTTTTTTATAACAAAGCACTCCCTTATCTTATAGAAAAATATGTCCAGTTGGCTTTTTTAAACACTTTAGAGGAACACTCCAATGAAGCCCTGATACAAACTTATCCAAACCCTTTATGGATCTATCCTCGTGCTATTACTCTTAATAAAGCAAACAATACAGAAGATGCTCTTGAGCCTTCTCGTGAGGAAGATAGAAAAAAATCTGATGAACTAGAGATGAAAAAGCAAACAAATCAGATAGATGATAAACATGAAACAGATGGTTTTTTAGCTTTTTTACCTGAATCTTTGATGAGTATTTTTGAACAGGTGAATGTCGATAGATGTGAAGATGATAGTTTTGATGAGGATGCACTCTATCATGCTGAAGATTTAGATGAGATAACAGTGGGACAAAAACAGGCAAACCTCTCTTCTCGCATTAAAATGGACTTGGAACTGCTTCCAGATACAACAGTTACTTACCCTTTGGGGAAAGGGCATTTTGTAGATGAATGGGATTATCAAAAAAATGATTATTTGCTAAATTATGCAAGAATTTTGCCTCAAGTAACGATGAATGTAACTCCCGTAGAGTTGCCACAACGCTTAAAAAAGACTGTTAAAAAGATTCAGGGTGAGCTTGATATGTTACAACTTGATCGTATTAAAAATGATCATCTTCCTTATGGAGATGAGCTAAATATGGATAGTTGGATAGAGTATATGTCACACCAAAACAAGTCGATGCACCATCAAAATTTTTATACCACTTATGAGAAAAAAACACGAGATATGGCGACTTTGCTTTTAGCTGATATCTCCCTTTCCACTGAGGGTGGCATCACACAAGAGATGCGTATCATAGATGTGATAAAAGACTCGTTGATGGTGTTTAGTGAAGCGTTGGAAAAACTTGATGATAAATTTGCTATCTATACCTTTTCCTCATTGCAAAACAAAAAGGTTTACTTTAACATCATTAAAAATTTTAAAGATAAATATGATGCTTTGATACGGGGTCGTATAGAGAGTATAAAACCTCAGTACTATACCAGAATGGGTGCTGCGATTCGTGAAGCTACTAAAATCTTAGACAAACAACAAAGCACGAATAAACTTTTACTCATTATCAGTGATGGTAAACCCAATGATGAAGATAAATATGATGGTCGTTATGGTATAGAAGATACAAAAAAAGCACTCCAAGAGATGAAGAAAAAGGGGATTACTCCTTTTTGTATAACGATAGATTTAGATGCGAAAGAGTACTTAAACTACCTTTTTGGACACAATGGCTATGCAATCGTTCGTGATGGGCAAAAACTTCCAAAAGTGCTTACAGAAGTGTATATAAATTTAACAAAATAAAGGAACAACAATGTCAAAAACTTACTATTTACCTCAGTCGAATGAGGTAGAACTTTTTCATGCAGCAGCACAAATGAACCTTCCTGTTTTGATTAAAGGTCCTACAGGATGTGGTAAAACCCGTTTTATAGAGGCGATGGGGGAGGAGCTTGGTCGTGATGTGTATACCGTTGTATGTCATGATGATTTAAGTGCAGCTGATTTGGTTGGTCGTCACCTTATAGATGAAAATGGAACCTATTGGCAAGATGGTCCTTTGACAAAAGCTGTACGAAATGGTGGTATCTGTTATATAGATGAGATTATAGAAGCGAGAAAAGATACAACAGTTGTTCTACACTCATTGGCAGATTATAGACGGGTGTTACCCATAGATAGAACAGGGGAGCTTATAGAAGCACATCCTGATTTTATGCTGGTTGTTTCTTATAATCCAGGGTATCAAAATGTACTCAAAGGGATGAAACCAAGTACGAAGCAACGCTTTCTCTCTTTGAGTTTTACCTACCCTAAGGCAGATATTGAACAAGAAGTTCTTGTGCAAGAGAGTGGTATTGATATCCAAACGGCAGAGAAACTTGTTTCTATTGCAGGGGAGATTCGCCAACTTGATGATACTGATATTCAAGAGGCTGTTTCAACACGACTTCTTATCTATGCAGCAAAACTTATGGTGAAAGGGTTTGACCCTTATCAGGCATGTATGCACTCTATTGTGGAGTCATTAAGTGATGAAGAGGATGTGTTAGCTGTTCTTGAAAAACTTATTGTTTTATATTTTCCAAAGGTGTAAATATGCAAAGATTAAAAGCGATAAAAGAGCAGTTTCCTCCTGGTGATTTTGGGGTTTGGATTATTATCTATGTGGAACTTCTTACTTTTGGTTTGTTTTTTGTAGGATATGCTTTCTCGCGAAGAGCTGATGTGGAGCTTTTTAATACTTCACAGTTAATGTTAAACCAAACTTCTGGGTTTATCAACACCTTTATTTTGATAACAAGTAGCTATTTTGTAGCAAAGGGTGTTGCAAAAATGAGAGCAATGACGAAAGAAACGCAAGAGATGGCAAATAAAGAGGCTTCCAAATGGCTCAAATTTGCTATGGCATGTGGTGTTGCATTTTTGATGATAAAAATCTCTGAGTTTTATCATATATTTGATCAAGGGATTAACCTTAGTACCAATAAGTTTTTTATGTTCTATCTGCTTTTGACAATGTTTCATTTTATGCATGTTTTTTTAGGAACTATCATCTTATTTAACATTCATCAAAGAACAAAAGTTTTAGGTTACACCCCAGAGGATTATAGAGGGTTTGAATCGGGGGCTTCTTATTGGCATATGGTCGATTTGTTGTGGATAGTGTTGTTTCCACTGGTCTACATTATAAGATAAGGCTTTAGGATGAAAAAAATATTAGAAATTGTTTGGATTATTTTAGTCGTTTTAACCGTTTTTGCTTATCTTCTTGGATACCTAAAGCTTATAGATACAGCACTCGTTGGTGTACTTCTTGGAACAACTTTCCTCAAAGGTGCTTTAGTAAGTGACTATTTTATGGGCTTAAAAGATGTGAGCTTCAAATATAGAATCATCCCTGTTGTTTGGCTCATTGTTGTGCTTGTTTTGGTAGCAGTCGCATATTATTTATAAATATATACTATAATAATTATAAATTTATAGTATAAAGGTAGTTATGTGAAGATAGATCTTGAGTCTGTTGCTACAGTTAAATCCCCGTTTTGTGATTTGAAAAATATGCCTGTACAGCCTTGTGGTGCGAAAAACAGTTATGCTGTTTTGGAGTTTAAAGAGGAGTATGTCACTGGATTAAAAGATTTGGAGGGGTTTAGTCATCTTTATCTTTTATACTATTTTCATAAAGTCAAAGAGCCAAAATTGAGGGTTGTTCCTTTTAATGATAAAACAAATACCCAAAGGGGTGTTTTTTCTACAAGAACACCGATGCACCCTAACTCTTTGGGCTTAAGTCTTGTTGAGCTTGTAGGTGTTGAGGGAAATTGTGTTACCATCAAAGGGGTTGATATTGTTGATGGAACACCTTTGCTTGATATTAAGCCCTATATTCCACATTTTGATAAGGTGTGTGGTGAGGTAAAAACTGGTTGGATGCTCTCAAGTGATGATGAGGTAAGTTCTATGAGAAGTGATGCAAGGTTTGTTGATGCAGATTCTTTTTAATAACTATAGTGTATCTCCTGAGTGTCACTCTCTATGGGGTTTTAGTAGCTATTTGAAAGAGTATAAGCTTCTTTTTGATACAGGAAGTAATGGCAGAGTTCTTCTTCAAAATATGAAGCAACTAGGTGTTGCTGTTAGTGATATCGAGTACCTTTTTATCAGCCATTCCCACTGGGATCATATAGGGGGAATAGACTCCATTGTAGAGCTTAATCCAAACATTACTATTTTTGCGCCTGCTTCACTATCAAAACATTTTTTAAAAGATTTAAAGTCGATGGTAAAAGAGGTAATTGTGTGTGGAAAAAAACCTCAAAAACTTTTTGCAAACCTTTATACAACGGGGCTTCTTGGAAGTGAAGTACCAGAACAATCACTCATTATAGATAGTGGCAAACCTGAAGTTATAACTGGATGTGGGCATTTTGGTATAGAAAATATTACAGAAATTGCAAAAGAGGTTTTAGGTAAAGATATTGTTTGTGTGCAAGGGGGATTTCATTTGATGTATAGCGATGAAAAACAGATACACTCTACAATAGAAAAGCTCAAAACAATGGGTGTGCAATGTGCCAAACCAACTCACTGTAGTGGTGATATGGCAATAGCAATGTTTGCTAAATCGTTTAGTTAAGAGGATGTGTTACATTGCACTAGCCTATACCCTTCCTCTTGAGTAGAGAAGGGTTTATGAAGTAGTAGAGGCAAGCTTTTCTTTTCGATATTCGAGAGCATATTCAAGTTCGTAATAGTTGTTGATGATATACTCAAAATCATTATAATTTTCTTCATCAGCAACGATGAGAAGTTCATCATCTATTTGTAACGGCATTGAAGAATCAGGAACAAGGTAAATATCTTCCCCTCTTTTAAGTAAAAGATAGACAATATGAAGAAGCTCCTTATTATCCTCCCGTGAACGGCGAATATCTCCTAAAGTGATTGTTTCTTTTTGTTCAAGTCGTTTACTGAGTGCATACGCTCCATCATTGTTAATCTTTTTTTCATAATATTTTGGATTCATCCCTGAGATATTGTTGAGGAGGTTGACAATGACCTGTGCCCATGCATCATCTCTTTTTCTAGCTTCATGAATAAAAAGGTCAGATAATGGTCGTGCGATGTAATTATAGGTAGTATCTGCAAGAATTTTTTCTATGACATAGATTCTATTGACTTTTGCTGCTTGAAAAATGTTTAACTCATCTAAAGAGTTTTCTCTTGCTATGGTGAAGATGTCATGATTGAGTTGTTTTGCTTTACTTAAAAGGGTTAAGTTTAACAAGTCATCTTTTGTCGCAGCGATAATGGCACTGCTCTCTTTCACACCAAGTTCTAGCAGTATGTCTATATCTTCTTGAGAACCAAATACACTTGTATTGTTCTTCTTTTGGTAGGCTTTGGCATTGAGGTCATATTCAACATACTCAACACCTGCTTTTTGCAAACCGTATTTAATCGCTTGTCCCATGCGTCCTGTTCCACAAAGTATATAGCGACCTTTTGGGAGATAATCTCGTTTTCTTAGCTTGAGAACATGTCCATACATCCACATCTCTAAAAGCCAAATATGAGGAGCTGTAATACCATAATAGATGCGTTGTGAAATAATTTGAAATGGATTTTTTATATGTCGAAGGTTTAAAGATTGAAAGTGCTCAATCTGTTGTTGTGAGGTTGCTTTGACAATAATATCTATTTTTTTATTTAAAAGTTTAGTAATAACAGCTATTTTAGAGTTTGTCATATCATTTTCAAAAAGAGAGATAACCCCTTTGCAGTATTTGCTGTGAATACCTGCAAGTTTTAACATATGTTGACTTGTTGCATCACCAACAAATGAAGGTACTTGAGGGTAGAAGTTTTCAAGTATGAGTGTATCTATAGCTGCTTCATTTTTATCAAGAACAACAACTCGAAAACCACATCCGTTAAGACGATTGATAATACTCTTGGTAATACTGTTATACCCTAAGATGATATAAAATGGTTCTCGAAGTCTCTGCACATGTTTTTGAAATTTTTGTCTATATATCTCTTTTTTTAAAGCTTCATCTTGAATAAGTGCAACAATAGCACCCACTCCATAAAACCAACCAATAACGGTGGTATAAATCATGACACTGACCCAAATCCTTTGTGGATAGGTAAAATCATACGGAGATTCTCCAAAACCAATCGTTGATGCCATGTAGCTTACAAAGTAAAATGCATCAAAAAAACTAAGATGGTACTCATGTCCAGCGTTATCAACACCTGGAATGAGTTTTAAACCAAGAATAGCTATGGTAAAAGTGACAATGATGACAAGGAAAGGAACTCTTAATCTCTTAAGAATGATCCAAAATATATAGTTACCCATTGTTTATCGTTTTGATTTTAAAGTATCACCCATATAAAGAACAACAGAAACGATATTTGCGATAAGTGCACCACCAGATAAAGAAACGATGGCTGTTGTGATACCTACAGAAGTATCGTGTAAAATATATTCAGCGATAGTCCATACTGTTGCTGATGCTATAAGTTGAATATCAGCAACGATACTTGTTGAGAGTAAAACAGCACCAAGTTGTGTTTTATCTCCAAGTTTTAGTACTGTTGTGATAAGGTTGATAACAATAGCAGCAAAAAGCTCATATTCATTGTGTTGTATAAGAACGGTTGGGTCTCCATAAAAAAAACCGAAGTTGACGGTCATGGCTAAAATAATAAAACTTCCAGAGACTATTTTGTAGGTATTCATCTATATATATTCCTTTATATTTTTTTCTTTAAAGTATATAGAACATAGAATTAATGTTTACTTTAAATCAGATAGAAACTCTTTTTTATTTTTTTTTAGCAAAAAGCATTTTTAAACACTCTTTTTTAAAAGAGACTAAGGGTACTTTTTTTCTATAAGCTTCATACTCTTTATCAAACTTTTGTTTTACTTCCCTCTCCTCAAAAACAAGTACCATCCAGACGATAAAAAGCATCTCAGAAGGTGCTACAGTTGTGATAAAAGTGGGGCTTCCTATCAAAAAAGCCCATCCAAGAGGTAAGAGGGTGAGTCCAAAAAGCATAGGGTGACGCATACAACTGTATATGCCTGTTGTTACGAGTTTATTTGTTTCAAGACGAGGAATATCACCCACTCTCCCTTTTGTCAGTTCTCTTCCACCATTTCCAGCAGCACGAAATGCTAATAGAAGTAAGAAAGCACCAATGATGGCACTTATGAGATGGAACCATCCATTATGAAAAAGTGGTGTGTTTTGATCTATACGAAGCGATACAAAAGCTCCACCAAAGAGGAGCACAAACCATAAAATGATGCGTATCACGACTGATGGGGAAGTATTTATTTTCATTGTAAATTCCTACAGCACAAAATGAACAAGCAGTTTAATGGCAAGTCCATATAAGATGAGAGCCATCAGTTTTTTGATTTGGCTTTGGTCAAGTTTAAAGTGCATCATATAGTTGCCAATGTAACCACCAACAATGGCTGAAAGTGCCACACATCCAAGTAAAACCCAGTCAAGCTCTACATACGAAGCGTAAGTGAAAAAAGAGCCAAGTGCTGAAAATGGTACTACAAAACTTACTGCAACAGCTACTTTTTTAGGCTCAAATCCAAGAAGTGCCAGAAGTGGGATGAGAATATTTCCACCCCCAACACCAAGTAAACCAGCGAGAAATCCAACCACACCACCTACTAAAAACAACACTGCTTGAGACTCTACATGTAAGAGTGCTTTTTTCTTTGAAAACATCATCATGGAAGCACTGTAAAAGAGCATAAGCATAAAGAAAAATTTGACAACCTCTTCATTGATGAAACTACTTGAGTAAGCACCAAGAGGAGCAAAAAGAAGCATCATAGAAGCTATAGGAAAAACAAACTTATAATCAACTGCTTTTCGTTTGATATTCATGATGCTTGATGTAATAGTCGTTGATGCTCCAGCAAAAAGTCCAATCGCTTTTGCTACTGTAAAATCAACACCTAAAAAGTTTAAAACAGGGATGAGTGCCACACCACTTCCAGCTCCACCCATAGAAAAAAGGATGGAGAGAAGCAGTGTAAGACTTGAGTAGAGAATGTAGTCGTTCATTATGGTATAGCTGGAGGTGTGATTTGCTCACCTAAGCGTGCATAACTTTTTCCAACACGCACGAGAGGCTCATACTCAAGTGTCATACGCTCTTTATCTGTGATAATGGCATCATCTATGTATTGAGATTGAATCTCTACTACCATTGGAATTGTTTTGGAGCCTTTGAGGTCTATCTCTTGGTAGAGTGTACAAAAAAAGGCACTTGGAACACCCTCAACCATAGGGGGAAAATCCTCTAAAACTTTTGTTGTAGGAATATTAAAAAGTTCAGCTTCACTTACATCACTTGCCACCTCTTTGGAGGAGTAGTGCATCTTTTCAACAAAAGAGGGGTCAAGTAAACAGATTGTACATTTTTTTGTTTGACGAAGATTTTTGAGAGTATCTTTTTGCGTTCCGTCACTTTTATGCCCAATACTCACCATCATTGTTGGAGGCTCAGAGCTAAGCCCCATAAAGTAGCTAAAAGGGGCAATGTTAAGAGTACCCTTTTCATCTTCGCTAAGTACCCAAGCAATGGGACGAGGGATGATTGTTTGTGCCATAAGTTGATATTTTTGTGTGAGTGCTTTGTCTGCATAATCAACTACCATAATTATAATCCTACCATATGTTTAATGTTCTCAACAACACTGTTTTTTTCAGGAGCTTCCTCTTGTGTTTGCTCTTGAGTTTTTTTCCCTGTGTAAGCATCATCTGGCATTTTATTTTCAGGAGTTCCATCATCATTCACTACCTCAAGGGCAGGGTGGATGAGTTCACGGAGTTTTCTTTGTACGACCATTTTTGTCGTCATAAGACTCATAGAACAGCCACCACATGCTCCAATGAGTTTAATGTAAACAACACCGTTTTTAACACCAAGGAGATCAATCCCCCCTCCATGTGAGTTTACATACTCACTTACTTTTGGTATATAGTTTTTTACAGCGTCGTATAAATCTTCATCTAAAAATTGCATCGCTTCAACCTTTTTTTCATATTGGCAAAATTATAATACTACTAAGTTAATAGAAGCTTATGAAAACAATTAGATTAGATTATTTGTAAAGCTATAAGTGTAATGTCATCATTACGATCTTCATCCCCTTGATACTGGGCTAAGGCTTCTAAAAAGAGTATTTTTTGTGTATGAAGTGGGTGTTTGGCATTTGTGCAAAGGAGTTCAAAAAACCGTTTTTTTCCAAATGGGAACCCTTTTTCTCCCCCATTTTGATCTATGAAACCATCTGTAGTTATATAAAACTGCATCCCCTCTTGAAAAGAGAGGTGATGTTCTTGAAAAGTGTAATCTTTTTTTGAAGTATTATAGCCTATGGAGTGGCGATTGGCTTTGAGTGTATGAAGTTGTTGCTCTTGTAGATAGTATAACGCTATATTTGCTCCAGCAAAACGAAGCTCTTTCGTTGTTTTATTAATGTAGAGTATCCCTGCATCAAATCCAACATTTGCATCACTATTTTCTTGGATAAGTACTTTTTTAAAGGTGTTGTTAAAATAGGTAAGTATCTCTGCTGGAGAGAGTATTTTGTGTTTTAAAAGGGTGAGCAGTTGTTTCTCTATAGCTTTGAGAAGCATGGTTACAAAAGCACCAGAGACTCCATGCCCTGTACAGTCTATCACAAAAAGGAAAGCTTCCTCTTCATTGAGCTGTGTAAAGAAATAGATATCTCCCCCAACAGTATCTTTAGGTTCCCAAATGATAGCTGCATCTTTAAAAAAAGAAGTAAACTCTTTTTGATGGGGCAAGATGGCATTTTGTATGAGAGAAGCATATTTGATGTTGTCTTGCATCTTTTTGTTGATGAGGGCAAGCTCTTTTGTTCTTTGTTGTACTTTTTCTTCAAGGTGTTCATTGAGTTCTTTGAGTTGGCGAGTTCTTTTTTGTACAAGTCGATTAAGTCGTTTGTTGATAAAAAGAAAAATGATTACAATCAAAAGTGATACGGCTATAATAATGAAAATAAGTTTGTAGTTCACCTCTCTTTTTATTTGCACAGAGGTCCATTTATGATAAATATCACTGAGCTCTTTTTGTGAAATTTGGGAGAGTGCTTCATCAATGAGTGCAAGCACTTCAGGATTCACATCTTTTAAAAGGGCAATTTTAAGAGAGAACACATAATCTAAAATAGTATAGATTTTACATTTTGAAAAGCCTAAAACATTGATGTAGTAAGTAGCACTCACACCATTAATGCCAAAAAAGTTTATACGGTTGTTTTGTAGTGCTTCAAATCCGTCATGAAGATTATTAAAGAGGATAAAGTGTGCTTGTGGATATTTTTTTTCAATCCATTGACCAAGTGAGTTTCCTTTGACTATTCCTATTGTTTTATTGGTAAAATTTTCATTGATGGCAAAAGTTTTATCTTTGTTTGTGACAAGAACAGCTGGATAATTATAGATATTTTTTTTTGTAAAATGAAGATATTTCTTTCGTTCGGGTGTTACAGGGACGGCACTTACCATATCTACTTTATGTGCTTTTAGAAGTGCTACAGATTCTGCCCATGTATTTGTTGCTACAGGGTGAAAGATGAGTCCCGATTTTGACGAAATTAGACTTAAAATATCAGCAATAATTCCCATATGTTTATGGCTCATTTTATCTTTGTATTCAAAAGGTTTCCAATCTGGATCATAGACATAGGTTAACTCTTTTTTCTTTAAAAAGTTAGCATTATTATAAAATCTCATCTCTTTTTCAGAGATCCATTCTTTCTCTATTTTTTCAAGTTCATGGAGTGAAATTTTACAAAAACCTTTAGTAAACAAATCTACATTTTGCTGTGTAGCTGAAATAGCATCTACATCGGAAGTTTCTACAAGTAACTCAGAATTTTTGATGAGATGTTTGTACCCATTTTTTATAGCATAATAGGCTATAGCAAGGGTGTCATCATAAATTGTGTCAACTTTTTTTTCTAAAAGTGCATGGAGAAGCTGGTTGTAGTTTTGAAATGAAACAATACGACAATGGGGAAGTTTTTTATGAAGAGTTTGTTCATAATCATCCCCAATAATACCAATACTTTGCATTTTTTTGTTGAATGATTTTAAAAAGTAGAGAGTTGTTTTTGTTTTGTAAAAACTTTGACTTCCATACATCCATGGGGCGTGAGGTGTTGTTCCTAAAAAGAAATCAACTTTCTTCTCTTGAGCAAGTGTAAGTGCATCATCCCAGTTTTGTGCCTCAATAAATTTGATATTATAATTATTTTTATCTGCCCATAGTCTCCAAATATCTATAAAAAGACCATATGGTTTATGGTTGAGAGCATAAGAAAAAGGGGCATAGTCTGGGTCATAGGAGACCAGAAAAGTTTTTGCACTCAGTATACATGTAAGCAGTATAAAGAGAAAAACTTTTCTAAACATTTAAAGTTCTTTAGATAGTTGTGCAAATTTTATAGTAAAATCTATCATTTTCCAATTCTTTAAAACTATATTCTATATGTTTTACTTTTTTTGCTATCTCTAAAAAGCCTAAACCTCCCCCCTTCTCGTGAGATTCTTTACCACTTCTGCGAACCTCTTTATAGAGTTTTTTAATCTCTTCAGCAGAGGCGTTTTCAATCTCTTTGAGACGAGGTTCCATTCGTTCTTTATCCTCTTTGGAGATGATGTTCTGGCTACAAACAAAGTAGTTGTTTTCCTCTTTCCCAACAAAGATGAGCCCTTTAGGATCAAAAGTATCGTGTGCTTTGATCCGTTTGGAGTAATTCATTACATTTTGGGCAAGTTCTATAAACACAACAAAGATATTGTTAGATGTTTTCATAGAGAGTTGAGCCTCTTCAACCTCTTTTTCTAAAACACCTGTCATCCCAGCGATGAGAGATTGGGTAAAAGTACCACCATAGGTTAGAAAAATGATATTATCTTCTTCTAAGATAGCTTCAAGTTGTTCAATAGAGATCATCTATTCCCCCCTCCCTTGTATATAAAAGTAAATTTGGCACCTTCACCAAAGTTTTCAACAATGATTTCACCTTTGTGTTTTTGTGCAATTTGCTGAGACATATAAAGTCCCATACCACTCCCTTTTTCCCCTTTAGTTGTTGTGTGCATCTCAAAGAGAGTTTTAAGAAGTTTAGGTTCAATACCTCCAGCATTATCGTAGTACTCGAGTTTATTTTCTCCTTTAACAATGGTAAAAACAATTTTTCTGTTTGCAATCCCTTTTTCTAAAAAAGCATATTTAGAGTTACTGATAAAATTGAGTAAAATGTGTTTAAACTCATTTTCGTTTCCAAGCATAGGGAAATCATCTTCAATATTGAGTTCTACTTCTATAGAATATTTCATCAGTTCATCTTGAACAAGCTGTACAACACTTCGTACGGTAGATGCTACCTGAAAAGTAGTTCGCTTTTTGATAGGTCTAAAAAAATCTCTAAAATTTCTAAGGGTATCAAGAAGGTGATCGATTTGTTCAGAAGAAGAGTCTTTGAATTCTGTAATTTTTTCTGGAGAAACACCATTGTTCTTTTTCGCTTCTAAGCTTAAAAGTTCTGTGTTCATCCAGATAATGTTAAGAGGTTGCATCCATTGGTGAGCAACAGCATCAATCATCTCAGCCATTTGTGCGAGTCGAGATTGTTCAAAAAGTAGATTTTCTTGTTGTTTTCGTTTTTCTATCTCCTCTTGAACTTTTTTTTCGAGATCTGTTTTGTAGCTTTCAAGCTCCTCATTAAGAGAGAGAATGGCGCTTTGTTGTTTATCTGAAAGTTTGATAATTTTGTTGAGTCTTCTCTCTTTTTTTGCGTAAATATCGGCAAGTTTTAGAATTTCAATGTGTAACTCTTGACACTCTTCATCATCTATCTCATTAAGGCGTGTTAAAATCTCTTGAACTTTTTTATTGTATTTCATTGTTTAGACTTTATTCCTTGACTTGCAGTTTTATATGTAGAGTTTCAAAATCTTCCTGAAACTCCTCTCCAGCTTCGTAAGCATTTTCATTTTCAGCATCATAAATCCAAAAAATCTCTATATTTGTATCCTCTTTATGCTCCTCTAAAAGGTCAAAAAGATCAAAAAAAAGTTTAGAACTACTTGAGTTAAAATAGATAATCTCTATATGAAAAGTGGTTGTTTCTTTTGGTTGTTGAAAATACTCTCCTAACCATTCCAAAACAGGTTTATAAAATTCAAAAGTGTTTTCCGGATACGACTTTCCTCGTATTTCAATAACACCAGAATCTGGATCCATCACGATTTCTGGTGTATATTGTGATGGTTTAATAGATAATTTTTCCATTAGAGTAGGCTTCCTTGCTATAATATTTATTTATAAATAAAATGTATTTCGACTCATTATATCATTTTTTTTATGAAAAAATATTAAAAAAAATATATTAGCCATAATGTATCTCTTTTTCACCCTGATTATTGACTTGTAAGCATATTTTTTCTTGTTTTCCTTCGGGTCTTGCTTCTATTTTTTTGTGGGTTTGTGTGTCGACAAAGGCAATCTTTGTATGTCCGTCATAGCTGCTATGGCATATAATGGTACTATGGAGCTCTTTTTCTAGCATCTTTTCAAGTTCTGTTTGTAAAGTTTGTAGTTCTGTTTCTTGTGTATGAAGCTGCACTTGCTCCTCCTGCATTGCAACTGTTTCTTTTTTAAACATTTTGACACGGATCACATCTTGTTTCATAGGTTTTTTTCCATCTTGGGTAGCTTTTTTTATACGCTCTTGGAATGTTTTAATGCGTTGCATTTTTTGTATATATTCTTGTTGTTTTGTTGCAAATATATCTTTAGATTTTCGTAGCTCTTTTTCTTGTTCTTTGATTTTCTTTTTAAGTAATTCGAGCTCTTTGTGATAACTTTCTATCGCATGAGGATCAATAATAAGATGATTGTTTTCCCCTTGAAGGGAGCCTATCTCAATACGCTCAGATGCTATAATTGTAGAGTTTGAAAGGAGTTCATCTACCTTTACAACGGGTGCTACTGCTTCTCCCCCTAACATTTTTTTAATATGAATAGATTTGTGAGCACTCACTTTTCCTGTTTCAAGCATCTCGATATGTGCATCATTGGCAATCATATCGCCTCTGTGAAGTTTTACATTTGCCTGATCTCCAACGGCTATTTTTGAGTTTTTGTGTGTTTGTGCATCAATGTTGAGTTGATGTGTATGAATAGATACATTGGCTCCAACAGAGCCTTCGACATTAAGTTCTTTAACATCTATGGCAACACCACTTCCAATGGCATCTTCTGAATGTGATTTTTTATGTTCTATATGGACAGAGACATCTCTTTGGCTATCTCCTGAATCAATTTTTGCACTTGATTTAAAGTTGGCACCTGCAAGCTTGAGTGTTTGAGATATAAACAGTTTATTCTCTTTATAAACAACATATCCAGTTGTTTTTGCAAAGTATTCAATAAGAGCATTATTTTCTTTAACGGAGATACTTTCATCTGTTTGAGGGCGAATGTTTTTTACTTTTGGAAGGGGTACTGTGATATATTTTCCATTACAGGATCTACCATCTTTACCCCTTTGCTCTTTTATGTATCTTGCGATGAGATCTCCCTCATCTACACCATTAATAATGCTTTGATTATCTGTTTTGTTCTCAAAAAGTTTTTCAAGTTGTGCATTTTTTGGAGGGGTGGGTTGTACACCAAAAGCGACTGTAAATGTTATATCTTTTGGTAGGGGTTTTCCATAGGGAAGAACCTGAGCAACTTTTTTAAGCTGTGGTACAAATTGGGGTTCAAAAATATTGATAAAAAGAGCTGCTTGAAGTTTTTTTTTCCAAATCATATCTCTGAGTTCTTGTAAAAGTTTTGGATGTTTTGTAAAGATACTCCCTTTTTTAAAAGTGATCATCGCTTTTGTCTTGAGTTTGTTGACTCCAAGGGTGATATAGATCTTTTGAGAAGTTGCTTGCAAAGGGGAGGGGATAATTTTTATGGTGTACTCTTGTATAATTTGTATCTCTTGGTTTAAAAAATCCTCTTTTGTAAGTGTTTTTGGATTGTCAATAACTTGAAAATCAGCTTCATCTTTTCTTCGTACAAGTGTTTCAAAGTGAAGGAGTTCAAAATCGAGTTTTTCGAGGGGGAGTTTTCTCTCTTTTGCAAACTCTTGAAGTGTTTTAGGAATGGAGTGTGAAGTTCTTGTAACGGGTGTAAAAGACATAGTATGCAACCTAAATGCTTATTTTAATACCATATCATAGCAAAAAATCTCTTCTTAAATTATGTAAAGAGTTGGTTTTACATAATTTGGAAAAGAAGAGCTTACTCGTAATCTATGCGTAGATAGACTCTTTTGAAAATTTTACTGTTAGTAAATAGTAAAAAATCGCACGATATTTATTACGGTTTGAAGAACCCATTTGTTCACATACCTCTTTAATTGCTGCATCAAGTGTTGCATCATCTTCTTCAAGACCAAGCTTTTTTTGTAAAAAATTTGTGCGTACACGGTCAAGTTCAGAAGGATCAGAACATGCGATAGATTCTGCATCTTTATTATAAATAGACGGTCCAAGTCCACGCGTTATTTTCTCTAGTAAATCAGCATTGTAATCTGAAACAATCTCTTGTATCTTTGTGTTGTAGAGAGCAATTTTTTCATCAAGTTTACTCATTAAAAACTCCTTTTTCTGGTAAAATCTGTTCATTTTATCTTGTAACAACTAAAAATTTACTAAAATACCAAAAAATCTTAAGATGGAAAAATATTTTGAATAGTTTTAATGATGAACTACATACACTTACTCCAAGTGAAGATGGTTCTTTTACTGCATACTCCAAAGAGTATGAGGAGCATTACCACTCCACCAAAGATGGAGCACTCTCAGAATCTCTTTATAAACACATTATTCCAGCATATCATCATACACAAAAAAAAGATGAAGTTGTCATTTTAGATATATGTTATGGATTGGGGTTTAATACTCTTGCAACTATTCTTTATTATAAAAAATATGCAAAAAATAAAAAGCTTCGTATCTACTCTCCTGAATTAGATAGTAGCTTGGTGCATTCTTTAGTAGATTTTTCCTATCCTGAAGAGTTTAGAGCTTTTCGGGATATTATAGAGTCCCTCAGTAAAGAAGGTATCTATGAAAAAGAGGGCTTACATGTAGAGCTTTTTTTAGGAGATGCACGAGAGTATGTAAGAGGGTTTGAAAACTTTTTTGATGTGGTGTATCAAGATGCTTTCTCCCCATCAACAAACCCTGTTTTATGGACAAAAGAGTATTTTAGTGACATAAAAAAAGCGATGAAAGAGGATGGCATTGTAACAACATACTCT
>Ga0256843_1000510_pt1 | contig 33288 bp, 31 predicted proteins | sample AlvinellametaG_FD_191572 | JGI IMG/M metagenome (GOLD analysis project Ga0256843, IMG submission 191572) | Pompeii worm associated microbial communities from hydrothermal vent at the East Pacific Rise, Pacific Ocean - Alvinella | ecosystem: Host-associated > Annelida > Integument > Unclassified ...
TCACCACCAGTCGTGGGCTTGCCTTAGTCCCAATCCTCTTGGATTGGGAACGCACCTTCAAGTGCATCCAATAGAAAGAACTTGTCAACTGAAATGTTTTTAGGAAAAAAACAATAATCAACAAAAACAAATATTGATTTAAATTCCGCAGTGGTTATTATCGAAGGAGAAAACAGCAGTTAATATTTGGATAAGAGGGTGTTGATTTCTAAGTTAAGATGGTTTGCTAAGGAGTCATAAGCACAATAAATACTTATAAATACTTATGTAGCATATATTGTTATTACTGTATTCTTGTAGGAATATATGGGGCTGCAATGTTGATAAAAGTTCATCCAAAAATTGTAAAAACAATGTAAAAAAGATGGAGTTTATGGTAAGAAAATAATTGTTATAAAAATAATAAGAAATAGTATATTAATGTTTATTTATCAAGTTAGGTGGTGAAAATTATGGAAGATATTAATATAAAAGTTGGAGATTATGTTGTATATATTAACACCGGGACTAAGGGTAGAGTTGTTGATATTGTAAAAGATGAAAATGGAGACGTATGGGTTGTTTTAGATAATAATTTAATGTATAGACCTCATCTTTTAAGGGTTATAGATAAATCAGAAATAGTTAAAAAGAGAGATGAGATTGAAGAGGCAGTTAAAGAAATTGAGGAGGAAGAGTTAGAAGAAGGAAAATTAATTGATATGGATCTAGGAGATGCATGTGGTGCAGGATAATGTTTAATTTTTAAAATTTTGATTAGGATTTTAATTTAAATTTTAATTTTTTTAAATTTATTTTTGAGTTATTTTAATTTAATTTTTTTGTTTTTGTTTTTATAAATGAAAAATGAAAATATCTTGGTGATGTTAATGGATGTTGCAATAGTTGGTGCTACTGGATACACCGGAGCTGAGTTATTGAGGTTATTGGCAAAGCATGATGATGTCAATGTTTGCTGTATAACTTCAAGAAGGGAGGCAGGAAAGCATGTATTTAAGGTTCATCCTCATTTGAAGGGTGTTGAGAAGTATGAGGAACTTTATTTTGTTGGGGATGTTGATAAAGTCGATGCAGATATAGTTTTTACTGCAACTCCGCACGGCGTTTCTATGAGTGTAGTCCCTAAGTTTTTGGAGAGGGGGGTTAGAGTAATAGATCTTAGTGGAGATTATAGATTTGAAGATCTGAGTTTGTATGAAAAATATTATAATATTAAACATGTTGGTTTGCCTGATGTAAAAATTGCATATGGTCTCCCTGAATTGAATAGAAAGGAGATAAAAAAAGCTCAACTTGTAGCAAATCCTGGATGTTTCCCAACGGGAGCTATTTTAGCAGTTGCTCCTCTGGTTAAAGAGGGTTTGATAGAGGAGAGAGTAATATTTGATTCTAAAACAGGAGTTAGTGGGGCGGGGATTAACCCTACTGAGACAACGCATTTTCCAAATGTGAATGAAAATATCACGCCTTACAAAATAACAAAACATAGACATGCTCCTGAAATTGAAAAAGAGTTAAACAAGATCGGGAAGGTAAAGGTTTCGTTTACACCTCATTTGGCTCCCATAACAAGGGGAATATTAACAACTGCTCATGCATTTTTAACTGAGGATATATCTGATAATGACATAATTGATATTTATAACGAGTTTTATGGAAGGGAGTTTTTCGTAAGAATATTCTCTGATGATATGCCGAAGTTGACTTATGTTAGGGGGACGAATTTTTGTGATATTGGTGGTTTTGAAGTTGATTGCCATGGAAGGGTTGTGGTGGTTTCTTGTATTGATAATTTGGTAAAGGGGGCAAGTGGACAAGCTATCCAAAACATGAATATTATGTGCGGTTTTAGAGAGGAAGAGGGTTTGTTGGATATTGGTTTACATCCTTAACTTATTTTCTTTTTATTTTTTATATTTATTTCACTATTGTTCTATATTTAGATATATAGATATATGAAAACAATAAAAAATATATTATAAAAGAAATATTTAAAAAATATTTGTGGATTATTCAATGTTAATTCCTTTTTTAATTGATGATTCTGCTTTTGGTAAAATTACTGATAAGACCCCGTTTTCAAATTTAGCTGATGCGTTTTCTTCTTTAACTGTTGCAGGAAGTTTTATGTTTCTATATATTTCTTCATCCTCAGGAATCTCTGAGTAGATAATTCTTTCACTTTCGGTTATCATTAATGGGCTTCTTTTAGCTCTTATTTCTAACGTATCTCCAACTGCGTTCAAGATTATATCCTCTTTGTTAACTCCTGGCAACCATGCAATAACTTTTATATGTTGGTCTCCTTCAATAATAGATATTGGCATAAAGCCCTTTCCTGATATTTGAACTCCTGTTGAACTTTGTATCATTGTAGTTCCTGCCATTGGGGTTGTAAATAACTCTTTAAACATCCTTTCAAATAGTGAGTCAAATGGATCTCTTCCTATCATCTGTATCACCTCTTTTTTTATTCCGTCTATTTATTTAATGTTTTTGAAGTTCTATATAAATTTTTCTATAATTTATAGATGTAAATATCTAATTTCTATGACTATGCTTTGAATTGAATTTTTAGACATAACTTTTAAAAATCAAAAAATCAAAAGATTAATAAAATAAAATAGATGGAAAATATTATGATAAATTGAACAAAATAGAAATTATGTCTTCAAAAAATTTTATCTTTTTTGTAGGGGGAGATCATTTACATCCATGGAAATCCATTTAAACTCATCTTTTATAAACTCTTTAATGAGTAAGAGAATCTCTATCCTATTTTCTGTTGGAATGTCAGTCCTGTAAACGAATGAGAATAATTTATTTATTCCTTCTTTTTCTTCTTTTATTATCATCATCAAATCAGAACTATCTATATTTTTTTCTCCATTCATCGATAAAAGGTATTTCCATCTCCAAAGTCGTATTTTTATTAAAAAGTTTAGTAAATCCTCTATTATCTCTTTTGCAAACTCATCCCCACTTAAACATTCTTTTACAATATCTGAAATCAATACTGAACCAAATCGTCTCATAAAAACCCCTCAGCTATGGCTTAGAACCGATTATTGTGAATAAATCGTATAAAGAATTGTATAATTTACAACCCAACTCTGTAAGTTCGAATTTTTCATTTTTATCTTTCTTTATAAATCCATGGCCAATTAAAAAGTCCATATATTTTGAGAAGTTTCTCCAGTCCAAGTTTGCTGCATACATAATTCTTGTCTTTACTTTCTCTCCCTCTTTTATGATGTGTAATATCTCAAATATAACTTCAAATTGGGAGCGTTTATATCTCCTTCTATTATTTTTCCCGTTTACAATCGGAGGGGGGACTTTCATCATAATAATCACTTCTTTTTTCTTTGTAGTTATTTATATGTTTATATTTTCCTTATTAAAACCGCACTTAATCCTATTATGCTTATTATCAAAAATATGGCAATTATTATCTCATTTGTTGGTAAAGAACTGTCAACTGCCATTATCATTACTTCTGTTGGAAGAACTACGCTCGCTTTTAATAATACGGTTTGATTGTTGTCGTAGGTTAAAGGACTAATTTTTGTCAGAATTGTTCCTTTATACTTTCCCGATTCTTTTATGATAAATGTTAAATTATCCCTTACGGTCTCTCCTGGTTTTAGTGTAAAGTTATTTTTGGAGATAATAATTTCAATTTTTTTTGTATTATTTAGATCTCCTGTGGGGGTGAGTTCTACCCTAACAGGAAAATTATTTGGGTTCTTTATATATATAACACTATTCACATCTTGAGGAAGGCCATTGCTTGAATTTACCATAATGTCTATTTTTGGGGGAGATATTGCCCCACTCAGCCCGCTAACTTGTGGAATAATTAGAATGGAAAGTGCAAATATAAGACCTACAAATAATGTTAGTTTTTTCATAGTTTCACCTTCAATAGAAATTAATCAAGTAATTAATAAGGTAAACAGGATTAAGCAACAATTATAACATTATTTTATAACTTTTAAATGCTATCAACTTATTTAAAATTACAAAACTTGACTTTAAACCCTATTAAAATTTAAAATTTAAAGATTAAATTTAAATTTGGAATGTGTGTAAATTAGACATCTTTAATTTTTCATTTTTATTACAAATTGATTTATCCTCTCTTTAATATGGACGTTGATTAAATTTAAAGTCATTATGACAATTTTTCTTTAATTGTATTGGATTGTTTTTGTTGATATGTTTGATTTTTGATAAAAATTAAAAATTAAAAATTTATAATATCATTTTGGGGAATTATAATCCAATTCCGTAGAATGTAATTGATCCGCCGTAGCATCCGCTTGGTAATGGTTCTGGAACATCGAGGGTGAAGTTAACTTCTAATGCATTTGCGTTTCCTGGTTTTAATGGTTCGAATAATAATATTTTCACGTTATTTTGAAGTGTTATTTCGTGGTGGATAGTTGCGTTGTTGACTTTGATAACATCTGCCTCGATATTCTCAGCTGGTATTATTCCGGTTCCTCCTACTTGTGCTAATGAGGTCGCAGATACAAATACACCTACTTTTGTTCCTACATTATCAGGATCAAGGTTGTGGACTGAAACTACGTTCTCTTCTGCTGAAACGTTTTGTTGTCCTGGGGTTACGTTTCCGAAGCTTAGTCCTGTGAACGGTGCTGGTGTTGCATCGTTATCTTTTGTTACGTTTATTCCGATCATTGGGTTTAGGAATACTTTTCCTTTGTAGATTGGACCGGTGCAAACTCCATGTTTATCTCTTGCAGTTACATAGACATCAAAGCATCCGTGTGATCCTGCAGGGACTGTCCATTGTGCGTAGAATTTTAAAGTGGATAAATCACTGTCTCCGCTTGTTGTTGGATCGAATCCTGCGTGTATTATATAAGCTGGATTTGCTGGATTTTGACCTTCTGGAACTAATAAGAAGTCAACTCCTGCTCCATTTGTTTGTAAGTCCTGTTCTCCATTTGGATCGCTAACATTTACATAGAAGGTTATTCCTTCTCCAGTGTAAGCGTATGGAACGTATGCATCGCTTCTTAGCAAGTTAGGAGCTACTCCTGATGTATTTCTATATTCATATACAGTAACTCCCTGCACGGTTTTTATAGTCATTTCGTAACTACTACTATTGACTACGGGAGGTAGGTTGCTTACAGTTGCAGTAGTTTGTCCTGTCCCGTAGGTTGTAGAGATTGCAGAGGCAGAGCCCAAAATTGCAATCCCCATTATTACAGATAGCAGCAACGAAAGTAGGTATTTTTTGAAATTATTCATTTTGAACACCTCTTTCTTTAATTTAAGATCGTGAATCCTTGGAATAAATTAAAAGCATCCCATTAGGGAGAATATTAAAGATAATAACCATGATATTATGCCGCCTTCGATAGCCATATGCATCACCTCATACGTTTATCGAGTTTAGCAATCTATTTATTTTACTTCATTATTTTACTCCCTTTACTATCACCTCGTTTTTGTTTTCTGATTATAATATATTACAAAATATACTAATATAGTTTATGAATGTAAAGCACATAGAGAAAATAGGTGTAATTCCCACTTGTTTTTTAAATTTTTTATGAAAAGTAAAAAATAAAACAAATAAAGTAAATAGGTTAACAAAAAAATTAATGGTAAATTTTCACATAGCAAAGTTTATATTCCCCTATATATAGATAACGATCATTCGTTAAAATAAATCAACCTAAGCACTTCTTCGATCTTTTCCAGGAGTAGTTTCCCCCTATCAGTTAAAGAGTATTTTTCCTCCTCTTCTCTAATAAATTCGTTTTTTATCAGGTAGTTTATATAATTATTAAGTGTTCTCCAGTCCAAGTTTGTAGCATACATTATATTTGTCTTCTTTAAATCACTATTTTTTATCGTTCGTAATATATCAAAGATTATTATTATCTTATCCCGTTTCATGTTTGGTAAAGTATTACACTTTTTTAAATTAGTTTTATATTTTTCATAACCTACTAAGTATTTTGTAATCAATCTACATGTTATTTCATTTTGATACATTTCTGGAATTGACCTCAAAGACGAAAAAGCTTTAAAAACAAGGTTTTTATCTTCATCCAAAAAGAGATCTTCAAGATACTTTATAAAACAGGAATCGTTAATTTTTCCTTTTAAATACAAATTTCCCAAAACCATGACACAATTTATCTTCAACTTGGCATTTTTTGATACCAATAAGGGATATATTAGGTCTATCAATCCCCTTTCCATCTCTATAAGTTTTACTGCATCATCTACCCTACCCCTCTCAATTAACTCCTTTAATATTCGCATTCTCGGGTCTTTTTCCATAATTCCACCTTTTCATAAAATCAGAAACAGAACAAAAAACAGAACAGAAATTACATATAATAGTTTTAGTGTCAATTAATATATTAAAATTATCACAATCCAACTAAAAATATTGATATAAAAGAGGGGTTAAAGATGTTTGGAAAATTAAAAGAAAAACTCTTAGAAACGACATCTAAGATTACTGAGAGAATCTACAAAAAAGGTAGTGAGGAAGAAAAAATAAAAAAAGATAAGGTTGAAGAGAAAACCACCACAACAGTCAGAAAGGACATTAATGAAGTAGAAGTAAAGACAGAGAAAACCGAGGAGTATAAGGAAGATAAAAAGATAAGTTTTTTTGATAGATTCGGATTGACAAGAGCCATTAAAAAAGCAATAAAAAAGGAAGTTGTGATATTGGAAGAGGATATTGAAGATATACTTGAAGAATTGGAGATTGAACTATTAGAGGCAGATGTTGCATTAGAGGTTGTTGAAAAGTTAATTGAGAATATTAAAAAAGAGTTAGTTGGAAGAAAAATAACTCCTGACGATGATGTAGAAGAAATAACAATAAACGCGATTAGAACTGCTATAAAAAACATATTATCTCAGAAAAAAATCGATCTTGAAGAAATAATAAAAGCCAACAAAGCGAAAGGAAAACCCACAGTTATAGTTTTTGTAGGAATAAATGGAACTGGAAAAACAACAACAATTGCAAAATTAGCTTATAAACTAAAACAGAAGGGATATAGTGTAGTTTTAGCGGCAGGGGATACGTTTAGGGCGGGAGCGATAGAGCAGTTAGAACAGCACGCTAAGAATGTGGGTGTTAAAGTTATAAAACATAAACAGGGAGCGGATTCTGCTGCTGTTATATACGATGCCATACAACACGCTAAGGCAAGGGGAATTGATGTTGTTTTGGCAGATACGGCAGGAAGGCAGGCAACAAATGCTAACTTAATGGAGGAGATTAAAAAGGTAGTTAGAGTGACAAAGCCGGACTTGGTTATATTTGTTGGGGATGCGTTAACAGGAAACGATGCTGTTTACCAAGCAGAGGAATTTAATAGGGCAGTTAATATTGATGGAATAATCTTAACTAAGGTTGATGCCGATGCTAAGGGAGGGGCTGCTCTCTCTATCGGTTATGCAATTGGAAAACCAATACTATACTTAGGTGTGGGGCAGAGATATTCGGACTTAGTTGAGTTTAATGCTGATTGGATGGTTAAAAAGTTATTTGGGGAAGAAGAGTTCAAATTTTCAACAGAGAGAGAGTTTTAAGAGAGATTTTTAGTGTTAAGAGGTATGTTTTTCTATTTTACTTTAATTTTACTTTTTATATGTAAAGAGACGATAACATATCTATATAAATCATTAACTACTTTAACTACTTTTTAAGGATCAAATGGAGATAAACTAACAATAAACAAAAACGGTTTATGGGGAACTATGGAAAGTTGGGTTGAATTGAAAAAAGGAGTTAACGTTCTAAAAAGTAAAATCAATGGAAAAGTGTTAATAGCTACCCATATAGATACAGATGGTTTAACTTCGAGGGCTATTCTGCAAAAATTATCTGAAAGATTGGAATTAGATGCTGATTTTATGTTTTTAAAACAGATTACTCAGTGGAGTATTGAAGAGATCCCATTTAACGAATACGATCTTACAATATTTGCAGATCTCGGAAGCGGGCAATTAAGGATGATAAAAAATAAATTAGAAGAATTAAAGTTAGCAGATAAAGACGGCAAAGTGATAATTTTAGATCATCATCAACCAGAAAGCATAAAGCTTCCGAGGAGTGTTGTTCACATAAATCCTCTAACAATTGGAAAAAGTGGAGGCGAAATATGTGGTGCAGGTGTGTCATATCTTTTTGCAAGAGAGGTAAATAGGGAGTGGACTGATCTGGCTAAATATGCTGTTTTAGGGGCTGTTGGAGATGTTCAAAATATTGAAGGTAAGTTAATAGGTTTAAATAGAGTGATTCTTGAAGATGCAACATCAAGAAGAGATATTCTAATAAAATCCGATTTGCAAATGTATGGTAGGCAGACGAGGCCTCTGTTTGTATCTATGAGATATTGGGCAGATGTTAGAACGGATCTCCTTAACAATGATTCAAGAATAATAAAATATCTTCAAAATATAAGCAAAAAGCATGATATAGAGATCGATCCATCGTTGAGGTTGGCTGAGATTCCTTTTGAGCATAAACGAATTATAGGTAGTGAACTTTTAATAAAGTGTCTAAACTATGTTCCTAACCATTGGACTTCTTATATTCCAAAGGTCATATTTGGAGAGGTCTATGAATTTAGAGAGGAGGAGTTTGGCTCTCCTTTGAGGGATTTAGAGGAGTTTTCAACTTGTATCAATGCATGTTCAAGATACGGGGATTATGAAACTGCTTTAAATGTTTTAATGGGAGATAGAGACAAATACTACAAAAAGATGTTATCAAATTTAAGAAGGCATAGAAACAATTTAAGAAAAGCGTTGGAGCATGTAAGAAGTGATGTAGAGATCGTTCAAAAAGAAAAATTCCAGTACTTTGAGACGGATAAGATTATGCCAAACATTGTGGGAATAGTGGCTGGAATGAGTTATTCTATCGAGGAAGTTGATTGGATGAAGCCGATATTTGCAATTTCTGAGGGAGAGGAGGGGTATAAAGTTTCTGCGAGATGCCCTAAACTGTTATGTTTCGCTGAGAATGTAAACTTAGCAAGTGCAATAAAGTATGCTTCTGAGAAGGTTGGTGGAAGTGGTGGAGGACATAAGTTTGCCAGTGGAGCATATATTCCAGGAGATAAAAAAGAATTCATTAAGTATTTAGATGTTGCATTGGGATAGATTAAAATAGTTTTCTTTTCCTTAATTTTAAATTTTTAATCTTTAAATTTCAGTTTCATGATTTAAAAAAGAAGAGATGCAAAGATTAACGCAGCTAATACATACCCCATAATTTTGGTTAATCTACTTCCGGTATATGATCTTGTTAAATCTCTTTTTATTTGAGCAAGTTCTTCGATTCCTTCGTTATTTGTTTGGATGTGTTGAACCTTAACATTCATATTTTCACCCCCATTTTTTTGTTCTCAATGTTATAATTAAAAGAAGTCATATATATGCTTTTTTGCTCATGAAAAATCATGATAAATGTTTTTAATGAAAAATCATGACAAATTCGGGAAATCTATAATGAATAATCATGATAGATCAAAACAGGAAAATTTTAAAGATGATTTTAAAATATTTAAAAATAATTTAAAAAATCTAAAAATTACCATTATAAAATATTATAAAATGAATTAAATAGAAACAAATCTTATACATAAGAAGAGTTAAAGAAAAAATAACCAAATTATGGTTGAGATCATGCTTATAATACTAACAGGACTTCCGAGTGTTGGAAAATCCACATTTTCAAAGAAGTTGGCAGAGATTTTAAACAAACTTGGGATTGATGTTATAGTATTGGGTAGTGATATGTTGAGAGAATCTTTTCCAGTGTGGAAAGAGAGTTATGAGGAATTTATTAGAAAAAATACCCTATATCTTATAGAAAATGCCTTAAAAGAGTATTGGGTAATCGTGGATGATACAAACTACTACAACTCTATGAGAAGAGACCTAATAAATATTGCAAGGAAAAATAAAAAAAATTATGCAATCATTTATTTAAAAGCTCCTTTAAATACCCTTCTTCAAAGAAACGTAAAAAGAGGGGAAAAAATCCCTAATGAAGTGATTCTTGAAATGTATAAGAAGTTCGATGAACCGGGAAGAAAGTATCGATGGGATGAGCCGTTTTTGACAGTTGACACTACCAAAGAGATCGATTATTATAGGATTGCAAGAGATTTAATTGAAAAATCTAAAAAAACAGTTGATCGTGAGGAAAATATTGGAAGTGAATGTTGTAGCGTCATCAACGAGATCGATAAGGAAACAAGGAAGATCGTTGGGGAATATATAAAACGTATTAAACCAGAAAATAAGGAGATAGAGCATATAGTAAAACTCAGGAAAAGGTTTATAAAACATCTCAAAAATGAAAAATATAAAGATATAGATGTTTCTAAGGCCATAATGGAGTTTAAAAGATTACTTGAAGAGAAAGGATAACTATAAATATTCCCAATTTTATAATAATATTTTGTGTAAAATTCACAATATTATAGGAATAAAAAATGAATAATGATATAAAATGTAAAAAAAGTTTTTGTGGGGTTTAAACTATGAGCGAAGAAAAAGAAGTTAAAGAGATAAAGGTTGAAGTTCCTAAAGAAATTGCTGAAAAAATAGAGAAAATTACAGGATTTTTAAACTCTTTAAAAGATAAGAAAGAGTTGGTTTCTAAAGAGAAAGTTGAAGAAATGTTAAAACTTATTGATGAAGTTAAAGATAAATTGCCAAAATTAAATATTGATGTCGAAAAATTGGCTAAGATCTTAGAAGGTAGTGGAAGTGAAGTTAAAGTTGTATTTAACAACTTAACGATCGATGGAGAAGTTGGACTAAAAATAATTCCTTTGAAAAAAGAAAAAAGCGAGAGATAATTGATTAAAAATAAAAAACAAAATAAAAGTGGGAATCTTGAACGAAGATCTTTTTAATTACCTAAGTTATTTATTAAATTATTTATTTCTATTTCAGGAATTGATAAAAAGGGGAGATCTTTCTCTGATCTTTGGGAATGTTATAACAATAACTATTGAAAATCATCGTTTAGCTGTTGATGTTAGAGATCTCTCCTCATTAAAAGGGCTTTTTAATATTTTTCAATCCTCAAAGGAATCTGAAAAATTTAAAAAATTTAAATCTCTTTTTGATAAGATTGATGACTTAAAATATTTTTTGAATAATCTTTCAAAAATCGCAGATCTTTTTGTTAAATATAAAAAAACGTTTATTTTAAAGTATAGAGGAGAAGATGTTTTAATAATTGGCTATGAAGTTAGGGGAGGACTGTTTTTCAAACATATAAAAATAGTTAATAAATTAACCTTAATAAAGATGATAAATGAATTAAAAAGTTAAAAAAAGTTTATGCTGAAAGAATAGCATACATTTCCTCCGCTTTTTCGTAGATCTCTTCTTCATCTAAGGTAATTATATCTCCTTCTCTCATCACTATTTTTCCATCAATTATAACATCATCTACACATCCATTGAACGAATAAACAAGATGTGATTTTATATTACTAATTGGCCGTAGTTGTGGTTTATCTACGTTAATAAGAACTAAATCTGCTAAATAACCCTCTTTTATTTCTCCTGCTTTTACATTCAGAGCTTTTGCTCCGTTTTTTGTTGCAAAATTAAATGCCTCCTCTGCTTTAACTACTGTGGGATCTAATGTTGTTCCTTTGTGGAGTATTGCAGAGCATTTAATCTCTTCAAACAGATTTAGGTTGTTATTGCTTCCACATCCATCTGTCCCTAATGTGATATTAATTCCTTCGTTTAAAAGTTTTGGAATTGGAGCGATTCCAGAAGCAAGTTTTAGGTTGCTTATTGGGTTATGGGATACGGAGATATTTTTCTCTTTTATTATCTTTATTTCTTCTTCGCTTAGATGAACGCAGTGTGCTGCGATAACATCAACTCCATCAAAAAATCCAAACTCATTTAAATAGAGAAATGGTTCCTTTCCGAACTTTTCTTTTATCATTTTTATCTCATCTAAGGTTTCATTCATATGTATATGTATTGGAATTTTATATTTTTTTGCCAGTTTGTTAACCTCGAGGAGTAGTTCTTTGGAGCAAGTATAGGGAGCGTGTGGACCAAGAGCAGGAGTTATTCTCCTATTGTTTAAATCTTTTATATAATTAATATATTTTTCAGCGTTTTTAATTTCTTTCTCTCTTTTTTCTTCATCAAATAGATCTATCATTCCATACGCTAACACTGCCCTCATTCCACTTTCGTCAACTGCTTTTGCAATTCCTTCCAAGAAAAAATACATGTCATTGAAGGTTGTAGTTCCTGTTTTTATCATTTCAACACAGCCGAGTAGTGTTCCCCAGTAAACTATTTCTTCATTTAATTTCGCTTCCATCTTCCATATGTGATTATTTAACCACTCCATTAATGGTAAGTCATCAGCTACTCCTCTAAATAATGTCATTGGAATGTGAGTGTGAGTATTTATTAATCCAGGGATTGCTATTTTTTTTGTCCCATCTACAATTTCCATCTCTTCCTCTTTTTTGATTTCTCCAATTTTTTTGATGATATTATCTTCTATTAAAATATCCTGCCTTTTTCCATTTACATAAACATTTTTTACCAGTATCAACATTTCACCTCTTTTTTACTGCAAGTTGTGAAATTTAATAAAGTAATCGAAAAATTCTTTAAACTCCTCTAATGTCTCTTTTTTATATGCTAAGTAGTTGTGTAATATATAACGCTCTTTTATCTGAGGATCTTTGTTTTCATTTGCAGGAATTATAAAGTCGTGAGGAACTGTAAATATAAATAATTTTTTCCTTAGTAGAGGATCTAATTTCTCTCTAAGTGGATCTATGCAGTATTTTGCAACATCCTCCTCTGATGGGAGATAATTATATCCTAATTCATTTAATTTTTCTCTATGAGTTTCTAATGTCTTTATATATTGACTTATAACTTCATCAAATTCCTCTTTAATTAGCCAGAATGGATGCCTTGTTTTAAAGAATTTCAATCTTTCTTCGACTAATTTATGGAATTTTCCTTTTTCGAGTAGGCGGTATTTTCCATCTTCGGTGGGTTCGTAAAGATTGTAGAGTATTGAGCTTCTTACGATTATTGAATAGGGTATTGATGTGTATTGTAGTAGGGAGTAGTATTTTCCAAAGCAGAGGGTGTTTTGGGGTCTTACTACCTCGATGTTAAATTCATCCATTGGTATGTTGAAGTAGTCGGCTAAATCAAAGAGTGGCAGATCCCTTAAAGCAGAGCTTAGTAAAATCACTGCATCAGATAATAACATTTTTCTCGTCGTTCTATCTAAAATTTTTGTATTTATTTCTTTTTCAAGTTTTTTTATTGTATTTCCTATGTGAACATATCTCGTGCACTTTTTAGGTCGATAGAATCTAAATATGTCTGATGTTATCTTCTCATCTATGAAGTGTAGTGAGTGGAGTATAATGATCGTCTGCGATTCGATGTTTTTAATATCTCTAAATATTTTTGAAAATCTTTTCTGATATTTTTGATAGAGTTGAATAAACGGAGCATCTAATAGCACAACTTTCGAATCATAGCCATATATTAGCGTGAGTATCTCTAAGATCTTTTTAACTCCTAAACCGGCCATGTTTAACGGAACTTCTATTTCTTCAGAGTATATTACAATATCTGGCTTATTGTCATCTAAAATTACATCAAAGCTTAGTTTTCCTCCGTTGAACATGAATTCAAACATCTCTTTGATCTTTAAAAATTTCTTTCTAAGTTTTATGTCAGCGTTGTTTTTTAAGAAAAATAGATAACTACTAACCCAATCGTCTGTTAAAAGGCCTAATTGCATACTATTAACTGTCGAGTTTTTAAAAAGTTCAAGGATTTTTGATTTCATTTTTGAGTTTTCAGTGCTATTTTCAATACTTGCAAGTAGATCAACGATCATACCATCTGGAATCGAAACCTTTCCCTTATTTGGAAGGTAATCTTCATAAAATATAAGTCCATTTTCATATATTTTTAATAAAATATCATTTAAAGATATATCCTTCATATCTGTGATCTCATAACCAAAAAATTCTGCTATATATTTAAGATCTTCGAGGATCTCATCATCCCAGGGATTTTCTTTTGAATATTCAACTACTTTTTTAAGAGATATGGTCATGTTATTGGTTGTCAATTTTTTTAGAGCAATAAGAACAATGAAGAGTTTTAAAAACACATACTCCATTTTTAAACGTTTAAAGTATCCTCCATATTTTTCAATGTTGTTTCCTATTGTAGTGTTAAACTCCTCACAGTTGCCATCTTTTTTTATTAAAATTGCTGAATTTCTTCCTTCAATCAATGTTGTAAAAAATATTTTCCCTCCTTTTTCATAAGCGTCAATTATTGAATTTATTGTGGAGGTTATTATGTTTTTTAACTCATTTATTGCTGAGATCACTTCTACATTTCTATCTAATTCTTGAAGGATTCTAGAATGATCTATTAAGTCAGGAATCATGGTTGAGTATCCTTTCTCTTTTAAGTAGGATTTTATCTCTTCAATATCTTTTTCTAAATTATTTAATTGCACTAAAAAGTGGGGTTTATGACAATTTAATTGAGAACATTCCCAAATATATGATCCAGATGAAAAGTAATCGATTATTACATCTATTATGTTGATGTTCATGTTGCTACATGTTTTTACCAAATTTGGAGCATATAGTTTGAAAAAGACCTTCAAAAATCTTGAGATGAGATTTTTATCGAGGTTATCAAATTCAACTCCTATTTCTATACTCATTGACTTTTTTTGTTTGTCATGTAAATACAATTCCAATTCCTGAATTGTCATTTTTTCATTAATTATATTTTTTAGAAGTTTTAATATTCTAAATAAGTTTGTCTTTCCAACATTGTTCGGCCCAAAGATTATAACAACGTTCCCCTCCCCAAACTCTATTTCGAAATCTTCAAAAGATAATAAATTTTTGGCTTTAACGGAGGTTATCTTCATTATTTCACCGTAGTTGATGTTATATCTTAATTCTTTAAAAGATTCAAATGAATTTATAATGTTTTATCTTTATTGGAGATTAGTTAATAATACAATTATTGTCTGACAATGTTATTATTTATTTTTGATTATTTTAAAACTATTTATTATTTATGCCTTCTATAATCGTCAAATTTGGAACGATTTTTATCTTATAATTTTAATTTCATGAATTTTCAATTTTTTAAATCTTTGATCTATTTCAACACATTTTTATATACCCTAAACTTTTATTATTTAAAAGAGAAAACCATAAAACACCAGTTATACATAAAACCCCAAATATATAAAATACAAAACGCTTAAATAATTAATCTCTAAAATTAAATTAAAAAAGTTCTGTTGGTGAAAAAATGGTTAAGATATTCTATGATAAAGATGTTGACTTCAATGCAGTTAAAGACAAAATAATAGCAGTTATCGGATACGGAAGTCAGGGAAGAGCTCAGGCACTTAACATGAAGGACAGCGGGTTGAATGTTGTAGTTGGATTAAGACCAAATGGATCTTCATGGGAAAAAGCCAAAAAGGATGGACATGAAGTAATGAGTATAGAAGAAGCAGCGGAGAAGGCAGATATTATCCACATTCTAATTCCAGATGAGGTTCAACCAGCAGTTTACAAAAAGCAGATTGAGCCATACTTAACAGAAGGGAAAACAATAAGCTTCTCTCATGGGTATAATATCCACTATGGGTTTATAAAACCACCAGAAAACGTTAATATAACAATGGTAGCTCCAAAAAGCCCGGGAGCGATGGTTAGGAAAACATACGAAGAGGGCTTTGGAGTTCCTGGATTGGTAGCTGTTGAGAGGGATTACACAGGAGATGCTTTGCAAATTGCATTAGGAATGGCCAAAGGTATTGGATTAACAAGAGTTGGAGTAATACAAACAACATTTAAGGAAGAGACAGAAACGGACTTATTTGGAGAGCAGGTTGTTTTATGTGGAGGAGTTACCGAGTTAATTAAGGCAGCGTTTGAAACATTGGTTGAAGCGGGCTACGCTCCAGAGATGGCTTACTTTGAAACATGCCATGAGTTGAAGTTGATAGTTGATCTGATCTATCAGAAGGGTCTGCAAGGAATGTGGGAAAATGTTTCAAATACTGCTGAATATGGCGGTTTAACAAGAAGAGAAAGAGTTATAAATGAGGAATCAAGAAAAGCGATGAAAGAGATTTTGAAAGAAATACAAGACGGAAGATTTGCAAAAGAATGGAGTTTAGAAAGAGAGGCGGGCTTCCCTCACTTAAATGCTTTAAGAAGATTGGAAAAAGAACATTTAATAGAAAAGGTCGGAAAGGATTTAAGGAAAATGTGTGGATTGGAGAAAGAATAAAATTAATAAATTAATAGGATTTCTTTTTTTATTTTTTCAGATATGTTTTTTATTTTTGTTATATGATCTTATTATTATCTTTTTAATTTCTCTATTTTTGATTGATTCAATACGTTATCCTAAAAATCCAATAAATTTTCCCAAGCAATAAAACACCCCTATCGATGCTCCAATATTTGACAGAGTTGCTACAAGCAATACTCTAAATAAGTTATTGTTTATTAATTCCTTTATTGAATCAGCGTTTATTATTCCAATTAAGTCCTTATCTGTTATTTCCCTATATTTTAATTCAACTAAACCAGCAATTGTTCCAACGGCTGCAAGAGGTAGGGGAACAAGTGTGGTTATCGGTGCTGATAGAAACGCAACAATTGCAGTTATTATTTTTCCTCTTGCCAATAAGACCCCGAGGGCTGATAAACCCCCGGTAAATAGAATCCATTGGAATGTTATCATCTTTAAAAGCTCTGGATTGTTAATTGCATAATAAACTGCATAGATAAAAACTCCAATTATAATTATTGAAACAATATAGGTTAAGGTTTTCGTTACTGAAAACTTTTTCTTTGGAACCCTTATCAGTTCTATTAAATCTATATCCTCCCCTTCTTCTAATTTCTTTAAATACTGTTTTATCCCATTAACGTGTCCTGCCCCCACAACTGCAAGCAGTGAATTTTTCCCCTTGCTTAATTCAAACAATTTTTTAGCCATAAACCTATCTCTTTCATCTACTAAAACTTCGTATATGGTTGGTGAGATCTCCTTTAATAATTTTATAAATTTTTCTGGGTTTTCTACCATCTCCTTTAAGAGATCGCTATCTACTTCAAGATCATCTTCGCTGGCATTTAAAAGATCCCAGAGGATCTTTATTTTTTCTTTAAAAGACATTCTGGAAATTAATCTTGATAATGTTATATCAATGTCTCTATCAATCAAAAATATTGGTAAACCATACTCTCCTGCAATTTCAATAGCTTTTTTCATCTCGCTACCTGGTTTTATTCCAAGACCCTCCCCTATTTTTTTCTGAGAATTTGCTAAAATTAAATATATAAAAAATCTTATAAAATTTCCTTCTTTTAGGACTTTTTTTAAATCTACGTTCTTTTCTTCATTAGATAAAAGGGAAAGAAATCTTTTATTATCAAGCTCTACCGCGATCCCTTCGGGATGTAAAGTTGAGACCGCCTCTTCCACTTCTTCAATACTCTTTTTTGAGACGTGCGCCGTTCCAATTAGGTAGATATTACATTCATTAATCCCGTTGAAGATGGTTATTTTCTCCAAAATGATCACCAATTATTCAATCTTTGATCTGTATTGATTCTTTTACTATAAATAGTTATAAATGATGGTTATAAATGGATATATTACATAATCCTTAGCCCCATAATATTACAATGTGTTAATGTATTGTTATTATACTTTAATATGTATCGGATCAAATTTATATTACTTATATGCCATATATAAATAATCTATAAACTTATAAAAACAGCATGATAAACAACACTTTTTGTGAGAGTATGAGAAAGATCTATTTTATTTCAGATACTCATTTTGATCATATGACATTCTCTCCGCTTTAAAGCAGAGTTTCTTTAGGAGAGCAGAGCTTTAAAGCTCACCCTCCTCGGGTTGCCAAGCCCACTATCCCTACCCCTTTCAGGGCTCGGGACTACCTTAAACAAAATATTCCTTGCACCATTAACGTCAGCATTAATTACAGCTCCACAATTTGAACAAATATAAAGCCCTCTATACTTCCTATTCGACTTCTTTATCACTCCACAAACACTACACTTCTGAGAAGTATAACTTTCATCGATTTGCTCTACTTTAATTCCCAATTCTTCTGCTTTATACTCTATCATTTTTACTAACTTTCTATAAGGAATCCTATGCAATTGCTGATTAACCCTATCCCCAATATCGATTTTAGTTATATTCTTGTTTAGCTCTCCGATAATAATCCTCGAAACTCCCCTTCTCTTTGCTAAATCGATAATCCATCTGCTAATCTTGTGGATATAGTCCTTAACATAATTCCTTTCTTTAACCGTTAATCTTACCAATCTCTTACACGTCTTTAAACCCTGCTCTGCAATTATCGATTTAATCCTTGCTGTCTCCTTAGCAAACCATCTTAACTTAGAAACTAATATTTTCCCATCAAATATTAACGACTGTTTCTCTCCCTCAATAACAACCGTTGCTAAATTCCTTACTCCCAAATCGATAGCCATTGCTTTATCTTCCTTTGACATCTCTGGATTTACTTCTTTTTTATAAATTAAATGCAAAACATAAAACCTCTCTCCATAAATATCGTGTGGAACTATTTCAACCTCTTTAACCTGCATGGCATCGAGCGGTAGAGTTTTCGATAACTCTACCCATAGGAACGTGGACCCGATGCCACGCCTCTCTTTTAAATACTGTTTTGTTTGTTTCGATAAGGACAATCTCAACTTATTACCGATTATTTTAAAACCGTCTTTCTTCCATTTAACTGGGAAATGCCCATCTCGGTCTCTTTGTATGTTGTTTGAAAAAATTATCCCATGCATCAAAAATTGGAATAAGGTTGTTAGGGATAAGGACTTAGTTTATTTTTTGGGGGATTTTGTTCTTAGTAAAAATAAAAAAAGAAAGAGTTAGAGAGTATTGCGAGCAATTGAATGGAGAAATTATATTTATAAGGGGAATCATGATAAAATAGGAGATAAATTTAAAATAATATCTCATAAAGATGTTAGATTCATGTTAATCCACAATCCTGATAGATATAATGCTTTAAACTTTGAGGGATGGGTTATTCATGGACATCATCGTGGAAATTTTTTGGATAAGTATCCTTTTTTTAATTGGAAAGAGAGAAGAATAAATGTATCCGTGGAAGTGGTTAACTACATGCCGATTAGTTTAGATCTTATTATAAAGTTGATAAAAAAAGAAAAGAGAAATATTAAAAAGGTTAATGACTTATTTATAGAATAAGAAGTTATTTAAACCATGCATCTAATGTTTTTTGCTTTGTTTTATTTGCAATTAAATTGTATAATCTATCAACGTGCTTTTTTACCCTTTCATAGTTAAAATCATTCTCCTCTACTAAAAATTTAATTATTCCTTCTTTATTTGGTAATCTCAAATTTACAGAATATTCATCAGTGATTTTTGGCTCTTTAAATATTTTTCTTATCTCTTCGTAGTTTTCTACCTCTTTTTTTAAAACATCCTTAGCAACTCCGCTTTTAACAAGCTCATAAGCTCTTTTAAATCCAATTCCTTTAACTCCTCCGGGATTGTAGTCGGTTCCCATCAATATCGCTATATCAATAAGATCATCTAAGGATATTCTTAACTCTTCCAACACTTCATTTAAGTTTATCAATTCGGGCATTTCTTTGGTTGTTGTTAAGTTTCTAACGACTCTTGGAGACCCATATAACAAAGAATCATAATCTTGACTTACTACTGCCCATACGTCTCCTTTTTTTGCCATATAACTGGCTTGTGCTTCTCCTTCTGATGGAGCATTTACGTATGGAATACCCATTAATCCAAGTAAGTATTTGCAATTATCCACAATTTTTGGGGTTAGATAACTTGCTCTCTTTGCAAATTTAGCCACTTCATCCAAATTTTCTTTTTTCATTGCTTCTTTCATTTTCTCTTCTGCTTGTTCTTTTATATGTCTTCTCATTTTTCTGGTTTTTTCTTTTAATTTCGGTGGTTCCCCATCAAAAACCCATATTGGAGTTATATCATTTTCTAATAAATGTATTGTTTTATAGAAGATTCCATTGTAGGCGGATGTAATTTCTCCTTTTTTATTTTTTAGTGGAGATCCATCTTTTAATCGAATTGAAGTTAAAAATTGATAAAGAGCATTCATTCCATCAATAGCCACTTTTTTTCCTTTTAAATCGTCTAATGATATTTGTCTTTTTGGAATAAAATCTCCAAATTGCACTCCCATATCTATCCCTCAGATGTTTTTATTTTTATGAGTTCTGTTTTTAATGGTTTTTTTATAAATAAATGTTTAACAATAGGAACATTAAAGAAGATTAGGTATTAAATTCCAATAAATGTGGTATTAGCGATGTAAAATTGACTTGAAAATCATAATGTAATATAATAAATTAAATATAAATAATAAAAAGAGGAGTTTAAAATATTTAAACCTTTTTAATTATATGTTAACTTTTAACTTTTCTGCTGAAATAACCTCCTGCAAATCCAACGATTCCTCCAATTACTGCTGAAAGAACCGTGGTTGTGAAATTTCCATTCGAATTTCCTTCACAACTTACTGTTGTTTGTTCTTCACTACTACTATTTTCTACTGCAATTTCGCTAATTCCGCTACAATTTGTTCTGTTTAAACATCTCATAACGTCTATGTCCATTTGTGCATAGTATGAACTGTATTTATAATACATAACTTTTGATATTGTGTCATTTAATGTATTTGCGTATTCATAATATCCGAGAGCCGATATTGGAGTTATTCCCAAACTTTCAGCCAAGTTTATTTTATTTCTTGCATATTTTTTGGAATAATCAATATCTCCAAACATCACTAACGGAATTTCTGCTTTTACACATGTGTCTATACTTTCTGCAATTGTTAGTAAATAGTCCCCCTCTTTGTATGCTTTTTTAGCTGCTTCTAAATCATTTTCAAGTTCATCTGTTGGCAAGTTCGGAAATACTGTTTCCACATATGTGGATATTGTTTCTGCATTATCTAAATACTGCTGAGCAAGTGGTTTTAGTGTGGAGTTGTTTATCTCTTTTCCAGTATTATTCTCTTTTAAAGAAACCCACCAAACTGCACTCTCCCCTCTTAACTTAGCAAAACTTCCGTATTTTATTGCATTTTCATAGTTTCCGAGATAGTAAGATTTCCATGCATTATCTAATAGTTTTTCTGCTTCTGCAATTCTTATTCTTCCTGCCAACACTTCTTCAAAATTGGATGTGGTTACGTTCTTTGAGTAGACAATTTCTTTATCATGATTGATGTCTAATTGAACCCTATTTAAAAATGTTTTAACATCCTCATCTCCTGTCAAATAGTTTAGGGTATGTTCTATGGTTTCAAGTTTAATTAGGGCATTAAATGCTGAGCATGTTGCAGAGTAGTAATCATTTTTTAAGTATTCATCATTTGCTTTATCTAAAAGTGCTTTTGAAGAAGATAGTTCACTTAATAGCATTTTTTGATATTCATAACCAATATATGGAGTGTTTAATGCATTTGAGAGGTAGTTATATTTTTCATTAGCCATTTTTAATATCTTATCACATAAATGCTTCATTATTTCTTTGTATTTATCTTCTATTGCAGGATTTTCAGGATATTGCTTCATAACTATTTTCTTTCCTGTAAAGTAGGGAATCGCATCGTAGATACTTCCAACTTCTATAACTTTAACTCCAAGTTTTTTACCAAAAGCAACTGCATCAACTTTATTTCCATCCACATTAATATATCTCTGCCCTTTTGGAATCAACATAATCGTGCAGTTTGCTTTTTTAGCTGCCTCGATTTTTTCAAGTATTCCTCCAACGGGCCCTATACTACCGTCAGGATTTATCATTCCTGTCATCATAACATGTTTATTTAAGCTCCAATTCATTAGATCGCATATTATTCCTATTGTCATAGTTCCTCCTGCAGATGGCCCGCCAACAACAGGCACATCGCTTCTAACCGTTATATATACATTATATTTGTTCATATCTTTTCCTGTTATTTCTCCTGCAACTTTTGCAGCGATTCTTGCAGATCCTTGCATATCCAGTTCAGTTAAAGGAAGGGTATCCATAAAAACGTGTCCGGTTCCTTTACTCACATTTATTTGTATGTTTATTGGAACACCTACATAACCCATGTCTGTTAAAGAAACGGCAGGAGCTTTTATTATTACGGCACTTACTGAGTTTAGTATGAAAATTGCCAGTAGTATAGCTAAAATTTTTCTCATAATTTCCCTCCCAATTTTCATAAAAGAAAGATTAAATTAAAGCGTTCTGCTTTGATATATATTTATCTACCTTAATATTTCAGAATAATTATAATATGTTTGGCAAGACATATATTACATATTTTCACTTCCGATATAAAAGTTTTAAAAACCCAGTCAAAAGCATTTAAACATTTCTTCTTATTTTAAAAATTTAAATTTGGAGATTTAGATGGTAATAAAAAAATAAAAACGTGAAAAATAAAATAAAAAGAAATTAATAATAAAACTAAAATAAAAATAAACACCTAATATCTAACTTCCAAAACACCCCTATCCCATTCTAAATAATGCCCCTTTTCTCCAACTTTTGACATGTTTATTATTGGAACTATCGCAGGTGTTGGATTTATCCCCATTCTCTTCTGAAAATCTGTTTGCTCTTGAAACGTTCCACTGTTAACTAAAACCACACCCCTATAAAGACCATAACCGTTTATGTGAATATGCCCAGTATGTAAAATATCTATATCCCTATCTATAACAAGATAATCCTTATGTTCTGGAGCTATGGGGCATCTTCCTCCGTATGTAGGGCAGAGTAATCTCCTTTTTACAAGTTCTTTCATAATGGTTACTGGATTTTCATAACTTGCATTTTTTATTTGTCCTACTAAATCGTCAAAACTCCTTCCGTGGTAGAGAAGAGTATCAAATCCATGTATATTTATGGTGGATGGATTTCCTACAAAGTAAATATTATCTCTATTAAACAATTTCGTTATCTTTTCTGGAAGTTTTGGTTGTGGTTCTGCTGGTCTAACTGCATCGTGGTTTCCGGGAGAGATGATAATGCTAATATGCTCTGGAATTTGTTCCAAATACATTGCAATCTCTCGATACTGCTCTATAATATCAACTTCATAGAGATCGTCCTCTTGCCCCGGATAGACACCAACTCCATCAACTAAATCCCCTGCTATGCATATATATTTTAATCTACTTACAACTTTTTCTTCTAATTCGTTATCGACATCTCCGTTTAAAAATCTAATAAATTTTTCAAACTCTTTATGTAAAAATTCTTTACTTCCGATGTGAATATCAGAAAGAAATGCCATGTATATCTCTTCATCTATTTTCTTTATTGTTTTTGGTGGTAGAGCAGGTCTTATTATCTCATCTACGTAGATGGAGGTTCCTGTCTTGCTAACCGTTCCTATAACTCCTATAACTTCATCCAAGAGTAGTTCATCTTTCAGTATCTTGTCTATCTTATCTTTTGGTATTATTAATGTTATCTCATCTTCTGTATCTTCTATTCTCACTATCACATTTCCGCTTCTTGTAGTGTCTATATCACTAACTATCCCAACTACAAAGACATCCTTCTGCCCTTTCATCTTTTTGATGTTTTTTAATGGATAGCCCTTTCTTTGAGCTCTTCTTTCTATAAAAACTTTGAGTCGCTCGAATCTATCTTTAAAGTATTTTACAAAATCCTCAATAGTTCCTGTGCAAGTAGATTTCCCTGAAACATCAGAATCATCGTATATTTTTATTCTCTCTTCAATATCTTTTGCAACCCAATTTATTCTACTATTTACACTTTCTCTTATTTTTGAGATTTCAATATAACGTTTTTTTCTTTCGTTTTCTATATCTACATGGAGTTTATCTTTTTCTTTTTCAAGTAAATTTTTTAGTTTTTCTTCTAAATCTTCTTCAGATCTCTTTACAAACTGCTCTTTTTTATGGTCTGAGGGATATGTTAAAAATTCATATTCACTATTTTTTTCTTCTTTTTTCTTATCTTTATCCTCTATCTTTTCTTCTTGCTTCTCCTCATAAGACGTTTTTTCTCCTGTATAATACTCAATAAAGTCAAAATTTTTATAATCTTTTATTATTGTGTTTATATCTAAATTTAAAAACACATCTAAAAATTTTTCATCAAGTAAGATAAATGAATCATTGTATTTTTTAAATTCACTGATTTTTTTAATTAGTGTTTCTAAATTTTCCTCCGAAATATTTTTTATCCTCTCATATGCCTGTGGAGATAAGAGAACTTCCTCATCTAAAAATCGGTTTATAATTTCTTTTTCTTTTATTGTTTTATTATTGTCTATTTTCATTTTCAACCCTCTCTTCTACTTTCTGGGCTTTCTCATCTATTTTTAGGTTTTCTTTTATTTTTTCATTTTTAACATTTTTAACTTTGTTTTTAAGATGAAGATTTATATTATAGCAGAGATAATCTAAAGGGTGTTTAATTTCTCTTTTTCTACAAATTTCATCCGGATTACAGTAGTGATTCAAACCTTTTCCATTATCATTTTTCCAGTTTTTACAGTATTCGCAATGAGTTAATCGTCCATGCCCTACTTTATACCCAATGTTGTGCATAATATAATATCTTGTCTTTTTTTCATTAAAGTCCTCTACATTCTTAAAAAGCATTTCTATTAATTCATCAACAAATCTCTCTATTTCCTCTTCTGAGGCAATATCTGTGGCAGAAACATTTACTATATTCCCATCTTTGTCAAGAGGTCTTAAATTTGGATTGAATCTTGCACAAAACCAATAAACCACAAAACTCCTTCTTGCATAGTGAGATGGGGATCCTCCACTTAGAATATCATTTAAAATTCCCCTAATACATGGAGGATGCCAATCAAAAGGGATTTCTCCTTCATAGATCGGGGCTTGTATGCTCTCAACTGCTTTATATTTTATTTTTTCTTTGAGATAACTTGTAATCTCATCTAATATATTTTTTATAATAGAATCATCAGGTAGAGGGACTTTTTTTGCCATCTCTCCAAGTTTTTTTACCTCTACTCGGATTATCTCCCTTGCATAAATTTCTTTAACATCTTTTATATTTACTACCCCCCTTTCTAAATCTAATCTTTCAAGATGCAAATCGTTGTTTCCAGATCTTGATGCTATTGTTATAAACTCCCAGACCCTTTCATAATTTTTAAGATCTTTGGCTATTTCACTCTTTTTTATTTCGGAGTATCTTCTGATGAATGCATTAAAGTATGGTGTGTGGGATAGAATAACAATCAAAAGAAAATCTATTAATTCGTCTAATTTTTCTACGTCTATTTGGTATATTGTAGAATAATTTTGTAAATCCTCGTTATATTCTTTTTTAAATTTAATATCCTCTTCAAAAATACTTCTAAGTTTAGAGAGGATAGGTAGTTTGTATGTTTTCACTGCATTTAAAAAATCCAGGTCTTTAAACTCATCTATGTATTTAAATAACTTTATCATATTTATCACGAGTTCTTAGTATTTAAAGTTTTTTCATATTCAACAATGGCCTTTACGTGAGGATAGGAAAGTTTAACTGCTCTCTCCTTGTTTATTTCTTTTAATATTCTCTCTTGTATTTTTGTTTTAATTTCTGCCTTTTCATAGACGTTCACTAAATAATACACTTTTATATAAAATGAAGTTCTTGTTATTCCCACCCTAATAACTGGTTTGTTTGCCAACTTTCTTGAGATCAGATATTTTCTTTTAGACCATTTTTCATACAATTTAAGCATTAGATTTCCTACAACTTCGTTAGTTGACTCAAAAACTATCTGTCTGGCTTTTTCTACATCACTATCGTGGGTAAAATGGAGAACAATACTATCCCAAACGTATGGTGATCCCTTTGTTAAGTTTTCTATTGCAGTTGTGAATATATAAGAATTTGGAATTATTAGAACTTTTCCAGTAGGTTCAAAATTATCGGTAGTTAGTTCACTTAGATAGAGATGCTGTGTGTCTATATCAAACACATCTCCTGCCCCTATATTTTTTATAGAAATTCTATCTCCTATTTTTATTGTTCTTGTGTATAAAATTACTACCCATCCAGCAAAGTTCAAAATTGGCTTTTGCAATGCATAAGTTATCGCAGCACCAATCAAACCAACAGAGACAACCAGAGAAGAGACATTTTTATAAAAAACTCCAAATATCATTAAGGCAATAGCAACATAAACAACATATTTAAATATGTAATTTAGTGTTAAATATTCCCCTGCTTTTTCCTCTTTCTTTCTTGCATACTTTTTAAATATTTCAGACGCAATATCAATAAAAATAAGACCTGACAATATAATAACAAACACAATGATAATCTGGTTTTGATACTCTGCAATTATATCCACATATCTCCCAACATTAAAGATCGAGATTAAATAATGCAATAAAAACACAAGCAGTAAAATTTTTATTCCCAACTTAACCTTATTTACCGACATAATAAAACCTCTTCTGAGGGATAGTTTGTTATTAAAAAGTAATTTCCTGTATGGAGAAGATTTTAAACTTAGGAAAGGTGTCCTAATAATTGAAGATGGAATGATTAAAGGATTTACAAACGAAGCATATAATTCAGATGATGTATTTGAATTTAAAGGATTTGTAATTCCACCACTTATAAACGCCCACACCCATATTGCTGACAATAGTATAAAGGATATAGGTATTAATAAAAGTTTGGATGAGTTAGTTAAACCACCTAACGGTTTAAAACATAAATATTTAAGTGGCTGTGATGAAAAGACGTTAATAGAGGGAATAAGATTTGGATTAAGAGATATGAGAGAAAACGGGATAAAATATTTTTGTGATTTTAGAGAAAACGGAATTTTAGGAATAAACATATTGAAAAAAGCAATGAAAAAAGAGGGAATTGAGAGATGTCCAAAAGGGATTATTCTGGGTAGGCCAACAAACTTAACAAAAAAGGATGTGGAAGAGGTTATAAAAAGTTCTGATGGTTTAGGATTGAGTGGAGCAAATGAATTTAAGGATGAAGATCTTAAAATGATATTTAAAATCTTTAAAAAATTTGAAAAAAGTACAAAAAATAACTACCTCTATAAAAAATTATTTTCGATACACGTTGCAGAGCATTTAGGAGCGGTTAACTTTTCTTTAGAACATTATGGAAAAACAGAAGTTGAAAGATTAATAGATCTTGGAGTGAAACCAGATTTTGTAATTCACGGCACACATTTAACTGATGAAGATATTATCTTGCTTAATGATAAAAAAATCCCTGTGGTAGTGTGTGTCAGAGCGAATCTATCTTTTAATGTCGGAATGCCAAACTTAAAAAAGATGAGTGAGAATTTACTCTTAGGAATTGGGACGGATAACTTTATGGCAAATTCTCCATCTTTATTTAAGGAAATGGACTTTATTTATAAACTGTATCATCTCGATCCAAAAGATATTTTGAGGATGGCAACCATAAACAATGCAAAAATTTTAAATATTAAAGATGTTGGGCTGATAGATGAAGGTTTTAAGGGTGTTTTTACATTCATAAAAAAGAGCAATTCAGTAGTTTTTTCAAGAAATATTGTAGCTTCAATTATTACAAGATGTGAAAAAGGAGATATTGCGAATATTTGGATTTAATCCCTCCTTTCAACAACTATCATCCTATCCGTGCAAGTAAAGCAAGGATCACAACTTGCTATTATTAATTCAGCATCAGAAATGTGATGATCTGGTAAGATTGCTTCCATACATGCCAAGTTTGTAGCTGTTGGAGTTCTTATCTTTACATGTCTAACTCTTCCATTCTCATCAACACCATAGGAGTAGTAAACTTGCCCTCTTTGAGCTTCGTTATAAACATCTATTGGTTTAAATTCCTTTATTTCATAGTTTGGGTTGTATATTTTGTTATCCAAAGTTTTTAAATCATTTAGACCTTGTTTAATTATTTTAACACTTTCGAGACATTCGTAAAATCTAACTGCCAATCTACTAAAAACATCTCCATCATCAAATAAAATCTCCTCAAATTCAAAATTATCATAGATAGGAACTTGTCCCATCTTTCTCATATCACTATGCACTCCAGAACCCCGAGCAGTTGGTCCAAGAGCGTGCAATTTTTTAGCGGTTTTTTTATCCAAAACACCAACATCCTTTATCCTTGACATGATCATTGGATCATTTACTGTCCTCTCCAATAATTTTTTTAACTTTTCTTCGAATTTTTCTAATCTTTCCATTAGGGATGGGATCATACTATCTCTTATATTACATCTTGGTCTTATTCCTCCAATAATAGGACATGAGTTTTGAGCTCTTCCCCCAGTGATCTCTTTCAACATTTGCATAATTGGTTCTCTGATCATAAATGCTCTAAATGCCATTGTTTCAAATCCTAAAACCTCAAATGCATGCCCAAAAAGCAACATATGCGAGTGTAATCGCTCATATTCCTCAACTATTGCCCTTATATACTCTGCCCTCTCTGGCACTTCTATTTCACTTCCTCTTTCAGCAACAGTTACATTACACCACACATGAATATGAGAACATATTCCACAGATCTTTTCAGAAATAATACTTATCTTCTCAGGGGGGAGACCTTCCATTATCAATTCAATTCCTCTATAATTAACACCAATAACAAGTTCTGCCTCTTTTATTATTTCATCTTCAATAAACAATCTTAATCTATGCGGTTCGAGCATTGTTGGATGAACTGGGCCAATGGCAATTTCTCCTTCACACTTCATAATTTAACACCTACATTCATATTTAGACATGTTTGGTTAATTTAATTCAAAATTTTTATAGTTCAGAGAACAGTTCATTATTCGAACATTATATGATGGCAATTTATATTAACGGAACTAACAAAGAAAACATAAATCCATGGATGTAAATATTTAGTAAATATCCCAAATCTATCATAATTAATAATGATAATTTACCTTAACCTTTTATATAGTTTTGTTTTAATTATGAAGTAGAGGAAAGAAATATCTTAATAGTTAATTTGAAGATAACAATCCAACCGCTAATTCAATCAAATCATTTATAAGATTAGTAAGTGGAGTGATTTAAAAAAATCGTTCAAAATTTTAAGTTATCTATTAAAAAAATTAAAATCAAATCAGAATGATAACTAAATTGAAAATAATTAATTTAGAATAATAAATTATAAAAACAAAAGATAAATACCTTATCCAAAATCGAAATTGAGTGATCAGAATTATTCCAATATTTAATATCATGATTCTTAATTGAGCATTTGATTATAAACTAAAACAAATACAATCAAAGAGTTAATCACTTGTGGTGAGGATAATGACTCAAATGGACGATGCAAGAAAAGGAACTATTACAGAAGAAATGAAAACAATTGCAAAAAAAGAAAAAATAGATCCTGAAAAACTTAGAAGATATATTGCTATGGGATACGTTGTTATTCCAAAAAATAAAAACAGAGATACAACACCTATCGGAATAGGCAAAGATCTAAAAACAAAAGTAAATGCAAATATTGGAACATCTCCTGATTGTGTAGATATTGAATTAGAGATAAAAAAAGCCAAAACCGCAGAGAAATACGGAGCAGATGCAATCATGGATCTAAGCACTGGCGGGGATTTAAAAAAAATCAGAAAAGCAATAATGAACGCAGTAAAAATACCAATTGGAACAGTCCCAATTTATGAAGTTGGAAAATTGGCAAGAGAAAAATATGGAAAAGTTGTAGATATGGATGAGGATTTAATATTCAAAGTTATAGAAGAACAGGCAAAAGAAGGAGTCGATTTTATGACACTACACTGCGGGATTACAAAACACTCCGTTGAAAGATTAAAAAGAAGCGGAAGGATAATGGGAGTTGTAAGTAGAGGAGGGGCATTTTTAACCGCCTACATATTGTATCATGAAGAAGAAAACCCCTTATACAAAAACTTTGATTATCTGTTGGATATTCTAAAAGAACATGATGTAACCATAAGTTTAGGAGATGGAATGAGACCTGGTTGCTTGGCAGACAACACAGATAGGGCTCAAATTGAAGAACTCATCATCTTAGGAGAGTTAGTAGATAAGTGTAGAGAAAAAGGAGTCCAATGTATGGTAGAGGGGCCAGGACACATTCCAATAAACTACATAGAAACAAACATAAAACTACAAAAAAGTTTGTGTAAAAACGCTCCATTCTATGTTTTAGGGCCGATAGTTACAGATATAGCTCCCGGTTATGATCATATAACCTCAGCCATTGGAGGGGCGTTAGCTGGTTATTACGGAGCTGATTTTCTCTGCTACGTAACTCCAAGTGAACATTTACGACTGCCAAATATTGATGATGTAAAAGAAGGAGTTATAGCTGCTAAGATAGCTGCACAAGCTGCGGATGTCGCAAAAGGCAATAAACTTGCCTGGGAGAAAGAGATAGAGATGGCATATGCAAGAAAAAACCATGATTGGGAAAAACAGTTTGAATTGGCAATAGATAAAGAAAAAGCAAAAAAGATGAGGGAAGAGATCCCATCAAAAGAAGAAAAAGCTTGCTCTATTTGTGGAGATTATTGTGCTTTGTTAATGGTTGAAGAGTTGGGAAAGAGATAACATTTCAATAAAACAACAAAATAAAAAATCATACAAAAATAAGCAAAATATGCTAAAAATACACTACCAATATAAAAAAGATAATAAAAAATACTAATTAATATGTGCCCCAATTTTAAATATTCGGAGTGGTAGAATGAAAGATGAGTTAATAACCCATATTTTAAAAAATGAGATAGTTAAAGCACTCGGATGCACAGAAGTCGGTTTAATAGGGCATACAGTTGCTAAGGCAAAGCCAAAAGATCCCTACTCAATAGAGAAAATCACACTAATTTTAGATAAAGGAACATTTAAAAATGCCTTCTCAGTTGGTGTTCCAAATACAGGTAAATTTGGAATAATCCCTGCCGTTGTTGGTGGATTACTCGGAAAAAAAGAAAATGGCTTAGAGGTTTTTAAAGACATCAAATATGACGAAAATTTAGAGAATTATATTAAAAACAGATTAAAAATAGAAGTAATCGACTCAGATGTATACTGCAAAGCAATTATAAAAGCAGATAAAATCTACGAAGCCGAGACAAAAGGTAGTCATTCAGGCAAATCAATATCATCCGAGTTAAAAAACACATACAAAACCCTAAAATTAAAAGATTTTATTGAGTATGTAAAAGATATTCCTGAAGATGTTGTTGAAATTATCAAACAAACCGTAGAGGTTAATAAAAATCTATCAACTCCCGAACTCCTGAAGGACTTTATAAAGTTAAACTTAAAAGATGATATTTTAAACCATATGATTAAAAAAACAACGTCCGCAGTTTATACCAGAATGATCGGCGTTAATAAACCAGCCATGGCCATTGCAGGGAGCGGAAACATGGGTCTAACTGCCACACTGCCAATAATTGCCTACGATGAAATAACAGAAAACGACGAAGAGAAACTAATTAAATCCATAACTTTATCTGCACTAACAACCATATACTCAGCTTATCACTCCTCTTATATCTCTGCAATGTGCGGATGTGTAAATAGGGGTGGAATTGGAGCAGTTTCTGGATTATCATACTATATCTTTGGAGAGGATAGAATAGAAGAAAGTATAAAAAGTTTTACCGCCAATCTTCCAGGAATTGTATGTGATGGTGGAAAAATCGGATGTGCTTTAAAAATTGCCTCAGGTGTTTTCTCTATCTATCTTTCTCTATTCTCGAACGTTCCATACAACAACGGAATTGTTGGAAAAAATTTCGAAGAATGTATAAAAAATATAGGAAAAATCGCAAACGCAATGAGCCCAGTAGACGATGTGATAATCGACATTCTCAAAAACAAAAATATATAATTTATCAATAACTATCTCTTTTTCATCCTTTTAATTGATCTAACATCCACAGGAAGAACTCCTATTGTTATACCAATGTCAATTAAGTTGCCTATTTTAAATAAATCAACATCTAAACATATACTTAAATGAATATAAATTTAATATTTGAAAATTATGGTTTTTTCTCTCTATCACGACTTGTGCTTATTTTAATGCTTAAAAAAGGTAATGCTTCGAATAATCCTTCCAAAAGTTCATTTCCATCCTCCAAGAGGTCTGATTTTAACAGGATATAAACTTCCAAAATCTTATTACAAGATTACTAACTATTTCCATCCTCCAAGAGGTCTGATTTTAACGTTGCCAAAGTCATTGCAACATCATCAGCTGTGAGTTCATTTCCATCCTCCAAGAGGTCTGATTTTAACCTGTTTTAATTAATTGCTCATCCGGTTGTAGTTGATTTCCATCCTCCAAGAGGTCTGATTTTAACTAATCCCTTTTAACATTAACCATTGTTTTAACTTATTTCCATCCTCCAAGAGGTCTGATTTTAACATGTGGATAGGAACTGCTGAGTTCTATGCACTTATATTTCCATCCTCCAAGAGGTCTGATTTTAACAACATACCATTGTTCTTCTCCTAATTTTGCTCCAAAATTTCCATCCTCCAAGAGGTCTGATTTTAACGGAAAGAATTCCAGAAATGGATAATGATTTTCTAATTTCGTTTCCATCCTCCAAGAGGTCTGATTTTAACATTTGTTTTGAACATGTTTTTGTTTGTTGTGTGTTGTTTCCATCCTCCAAGAGGTCTGATTTTAACAATACTGCAGGATACTGGAATCAATTTGATAACATGTTTCCATCCTCCAAGAGGTCTGATTTTAACGTGTTATAACAAATTGTCCGTTTTGTGTAGCGAATCTTGCTGGTTTCCATCCTCCAAGAGGTCTGATTTTAACATGATTCTTTGATATTGTTATGCAAATATATAACACAACAGAGTTTCCATCCTCCAAGAGGTCTGATTTTAACTAGTAAATGAGGAAGTGATAATATACGAAGTAGAAGAGTTTCCATCCTCCAAGAGGTCTGATTTTAACAAGTGGCATTTTTCAAACATAATCAATATTTATTCTCTTCATATATATGCTTTTCTATCAATAATTTTTCTACCCCCAAATAACCCCTTTTCTTTA
>Ga0256843_1000511_pt1 | contig 33247 bp, 39 predicted proteins | sample AlvinellametaG_FD_191572 | JGI IMG/M metagenome (GOLD analysis project Ga0256843, IMG submission 191572) | Pompeii worm associated microbial communities from hydrothermal vent at the East Pacific Rise, Pacific Ocean - Alvinella | ecosystem: Host-associated > Annelida > Integument > Unclassified ...
TAAAGGGAAGAGATGAAAAAAGTAGTGACTAATGATGGTACTTTAACTTTAAAAAGTGAAGAATTTAATGAGTGTTATCATTCAAGTGAAGGTGCTGTAACTGAAACACTTTATAAGCATATTTATCCTGCTTTTAGTGTAGTACAAAAAGATGAGATTAAAATATTAGATATCTGTTTTGGGCTTGGATATAATACATTTTTATCTATCCTAAACAGACCTAAAAATTCTAAATTAAAAATTTATTCACCAGAATTTGATGAAAAACTTGTAAGAAGCCTAAAAGATTTTCACTATCCAAAAGAGTTTAATTCTATTAGACATATTATAGATGAAGTTTCACAAAACTATTCTTATAAAGATGAATTTGTAGAGATTGAGCTTTTTATAGGTGATGCAAGAGAGTATATAAAAACTTTAGATGAGGTAGATATTGTATATCAAGATGCTTTTTCACCTAAAGTAAATACTATTTTGTGGACTATAGAATATTTTAAAGATATAGATAAACTTAGTCCTAAAATTATAACTACTTATTCAGTGGCTACTCCCATAAGATACGCACTTCATACATTAGGATATAATATTTACACTCACCCTTATGATAATATTAGACTTGGCACACTTGCAAGTAAAGAAAAACTAAATTTTCCAGATGGTGGATTTTTAGAAAAGTTAAAAAGAGTAACACCTTTTTATTATGAAGATGAAAAAATATGAATTTATTATTAAATTATGATAAAATACAATTAAAAAAAGGATATTAGTTTGGAACAAATCCAGATTGCAATCAAAAAAGATGGTGAAATAATTGACCTTCAAACAGCTGAAGCTAAAAATATTGAAGGTGGTGAGCCAATTTATTTTGATAACTCACCTGAGAGTTTAGAAGTTTTAAGACATTCAACTGCACATTTAATGGCACAAGCTATTGAAGAACTTTTCCCTGGGACTAAGTTTTTCGTAGGACCTGTAGTTGAAGGTGGTTTTTATTATGATATGAGAATAGAGGGTGAATTTAGCGAAAAAAACTTAAAACAAGTTGAGAAAAAAATGCAACAAATCGCTAAGAAAAAAGCACCAATTGAAAGATATGAAATTACAAAAGCTGAGGCTATTGAAAAATTTAAAGATGATGATTTAAAATTAGCTGTGTTAGAAAAAATACCAGATGAGGTTGTGTCAATTTATAAACAAGGTGACTGGGAAGATTTATGTAGAGGACCACACCTTCCACATCAAGGACTAATCAAAGCATTTAAACTTCAAAGAGTAGCTGGGGCTTATCTTGGTGGAGATAGCTCAAAAGAGATGCTAACAAGAGTATATGGTACTGCATTTGCTGATAAAGAAGCTTTAAGTAACTATTTAAATATGTTAAAAGAAGCAGAAAAGAGAGATCATAGAAAACTTGGTAATGAGATGGATTTATGGTTTTTTGATGAAAAAGTGGGACCAGGGCTTCCTATATGGCTACCAAAAGGTGCGACTTTAAGAGCAAACCTTGAAAAAATCCTATTTAAAGCACACATAATTAGAGGATATGAGCCTGTTAGAGGACCAGAGATTTTAAAAAGTGATATGTGGAAAATCTCAGGACATTATCAAAACTATAAAGAAAATATGTATTTTACAACTATAGAAGATGATAATGCTGAATATGGTATTAAACCGATGAACTGTTTAGCTCATGTTAGAATGTTTGATCATGAGATTAGAAGTTACAAAGATTTACCACTTAAATTTTTTGAATTTGGTACAGTTCATAGACACGAAAAAAGTGGAGTTTTACATGGACTTTTGAGAGTAAGAGAATTTACTCAAGATGATGCACATATTTTCTGTACACCATCTCAAATCGAAAAAGAAGTGATTGAAGTATTAAACTTTGTAGATAAAATCATGCATACTTTTGGATTTGATTATGATATGGAAATCTCAACTAGACCAGAAAAAGCTATTGGTGATGATGAGATTTGGGAGATAGCAACTGAGAGTTTAAAAAATGCTCTTAATACTTTAGGTAGAGATTATGGTGTAGATGAAGGTGGTGGAGCATTTTATGGTCCAAAGATTGATATCAAAATCACAGATGCGATTGGTAGAAAATGGCAATGTGGAACAATTCAAGTAGATTTTAATTTACCTGAGAGATTTGATATCCATTATATTGATGAAAATAATGAGAAAAAAAGACCAGTAATGCTTCATAGAGCAATTATAGGAAGTTTTGAGAGATTTATTGCTATTTTAACAGAACATTTTGCAGGTGAATATCCTGTAGCAATCGCACCAGTTAAAGCTATATTTGTACCAATTAGTGATACTCATGTAGAATATTGTAAAGCACTTCAACAAGAATTACTTTTTGACGATATTAAAACAGAAGTTTATGCAAGCAATGATTCTTTAAATAAAAGAATTAGAAATGCAGAAAAACAAAGAGTACCTTATGTAATCATCGTAGGTGATGAAGAGGTGCAAAATAGCAAAGTAGCTATTAGAGACAGAAGAAAAAAAGAAAAATATGACTTATCAAGAGATGAGTTTATTACAAAAATTAAGGAAGAAAATGAGGTTAGACTATGAAAAAAAATGATAATGTAATTATGAATGAGGATGTATTAAGATTAAGCAGTGAAGTTAGATGTGTGGCACCAGAAGAAGGAGAATTAGGAATTATTCCTTCAAGTGAAGCACTTGAGAAAGCTTATAATGCAGGTCTTGATTTGGTGGTAGTAGCACCACAAGCTAAACCACCTGTTGCTAAAATTATGGATTACGGGAAATATAAATATCAACAAGAAAAAAAGAAAAAAGAAGCAAAGAAAAAACAAACAAAAATTGATATTAAAGAGATTAAATTTACATCAAAAATCAATCAACACGATATTGATTATAAAGTAAAACATGCTTTAGAATTCCTTGAAAAAGGAAAATATGTTAAATTTAGAGTATTCTTAAGAGGTAGAGAAATCGCTACTCCAGAAGCTGGATTTGATGTAATAAATAGAGTTTGGGAGATGGTAAAAGAGCATGCTGATAGAGAAAATCCACCTAAACTTGAAGGAAATCACATCAATATGCTTGTAACTCCTAAAAAGAAAAAATAATTCTTCTTCCCTTTTGGGAAAAACGATCTAACTTTAAAAAAAATAAAACAAATATAGTATAAAAAACACATGTTTAAAAAGGTAAAAAATGGCTCATAAGAAGTGTAGATATATAGAAGTTGATCATAGTAAAATATGTTTTAAGCCATGTGGTGTAAAAAATAAAAATTTAGAAGAGGTTATTTTATTTGAAGATGAAGCAGAAGCACTTAGACTTGCTGATTATGAAGGGCTTTATCAAGAAGAGTGTGCTAAAAGGATGCAAATATCAAGGACAACTTTTGTAAGAATTATTGAAAATGCTAGAAAGAAGGTAGCAGATGCAGTACTTCATCAAAAAAGATTGATCCTTCAAAAAGATTAGTTTTTATATTTTTCAAGTTCTTTTTCTAATTGGTTTATTTTATTTTTTAACATCTCTTCTTTTTTATTTTCATCTTTATTTTTAATGTTTAGTAAAGCAGAAGATATTATACCAGCAGGTACACTAACTATACCTAGTCCTAATATTAAAATAATAGTAGTAAATATTTTACCACCTACTGTGACAGGATATACATCACCATATCCTACGGTAGTAAGAGTGGCTACAGCCCACCACATACTAGCAAAAACACTAGAAAAATGTTCAGGTTGGGCTTGATGTTCAAAAAAGTATATTCCTACAGCTGATAAATAAAATAGAAATAGAGTTATAGATAAAAAGACAATAAATTCTTCTTTTGATTCTTTTAAAGCAAGTTTGAAATATTCAATAGTTTTATAGTATCTAAATAATTTTAATATTCTTATAAGTTTAAATAATCTTAGTAATTTTATAAATTGGGAATCAACTCCACTTTGAAGATAAAAAGGTAGGATTGATAATAAATCAACTATTCCATAAAAGCTAAATATATAATCAAATTTTTTTTCAGCTATATAAATTCTTAATAGATATTCTATTGTAAAAATTATTGTAAAAAATAGATTTAAATTTTCGATAAATTTTTTTGTAGATTCAGATAAATCAGGGATTGTTGAAATTGAAAAGTTTATTATTGATAAAACAACAATTATTTGAATAAAAGTATTAAAAACTTTACTTTCTATAGAATCGTTATAATCAACTATTTTTGTTAAAAATTTTTTCATTATAAGTTTTCTCTCAAATTTTTTAAATTCTCTTTATTTCCTCTTATTTTATAGCTAATTCCATCTAAAAAATTTCTTTCAATTACTTCAATATGATATTTTTTAAATAGATATTCACATTTACTGGATTTTTCATAATCTACATTTATGATTTCTTCTAAATTCTCTTCATAAGGAATAAGTTCAGCATTTGCTACAGCTAAATTAGCACTATCTGTGTAAGCTCTTACTAATCCACCAGCACCAAGTAAAGTACCACCAAAATATCTTACAGTGATAATACCTACATTTATTAGATCATTTCCTTGTAAAACTTTTAGAGTAGGTTTACCACTTGTTCCTTTTGGTTCACCATCATCACTACTACCTTCTACTATTTGTTTATGTTCATTTAAATATCTAAATGCAGTTACAAAATGTCTAGCTTTTGGATGTACTTTTTTTAATTCATTAAGTTTATTTTCAAATTTATCAAAAGGAATCAAAAATGAATGAAATTTTGATTTTTTAACTTCTAATGTATAAGCTGATAATTTATTTAATGTTTTCATTTAATAATGGATATAACCTTTCTTCTTCTAGTTCTACTCTATCAAGTAATATAGTTCCTATTTCTCTAAATTCTTCTTTAAATTCATTTTTATTATTTTCATTTATTTCAGAATATTTTTTTTCAAAAAAAGTGATAGCTCTTGTAATGCTATTCATATCTTTTGAAATTGAATGGATCACTTTTAAGATTTGTTTTTTATCTTTATACTGTTCTTCTAAAGTGATATATAATTGAGTGTCTTCTAGTAAAATATGCCTATTATATTTATTTATAAATTTTTTCAATTCTTGTTTAGCATTGGTAAAGTCGTTTTTTTCTATGTAATTATCAATTTTTTGATATATTTCGATTAAATTTTTATGATCATTTTTTAATATATCAATCAAATTTATAAAATTATTTTCTTTCTTTGTTGAAAATAGGTTTTTTAAAAATTCAAACATAATGACTCCTTTTGTTATATAAATGTATTATATCTTAAATCCTGCTTCATTTAGAAAAATACTTGGTTCAAATTCTAGTTTTTTTATCAAATCCCTTTTTGCACTTGATAAATATAATATATCTTTTGCACGAGTAACTGCTACATAAAAAAGTCTTCTTTCTTCTTCAATTCCTCCAGCAGATGAAGCTAATTTTGTATTAGGAAACCTTCCTTGCATCAAATCAACTATATATACTTCTTTAAATTCTAATCCTTTTGAAGCATGAACACTTAATAAATTTACTCCTTTACCTTCGCTAAATTCACTACTACCTAAAACCATTGCATTTAGAAATCTCTCAAGTGAATTATAGTTTTTTAGTAAATTTCTTAGAAGTTTTACTCTATTAAAAATTTTTTGTTTTGAAATATCAAATTTATCTTTATCAATTTTTCCATTTTTATCTTTACTTCTATTTAGAGCTAAATTTGAAACTATATGATTAAATATTTCACTTTTTAGAGTTTCTTCAAATATAGAAGATGGGTTTTTGAAGTGTGTTATATGCTTTAAATATTTATAAAAGTTATATAAAAACTCTCCTCCCTCTTTTGTAAGTTTTGGGTGTTTTAAAATAGGGTTTTTTAAAAAATTTTCTTCAAATCCTAACTCTTTAAATTTTATAACACTACCTAACACCATAAAATCATCAAAAAGCCCAAGTTGAGTTGATTTTGTTTTGTTTCTAAATACATGTTTTTCATCATTTGGAGAGATAAATCCTTTTAGAGGATTACCATTACCTAGGATTTTTAGAGCTTCATATATATCGTGAGCTATAGCACTTCCTACCCCTTTTGCATATTCAAATATATGAATAAAACTCATTATATCTTTTGGATTATGTAAAAATGTAAGAATATCGAGAGTAACTTTTACCTCTTTTGTATCAAAAAAACCAATTCCTCCTTTTCTTTTGCTCGCAATTCCAAGTTCTCTTAGGTAAAGCTCAATTCCATCAGCACTAGAGTTGTTTCTAAAAAGAACAGCTATTTCATCTTTGTTTGTTTGAGATAAAGCTATTTTTGAAGCTATATCTTTATATTGTGAGATTGTATCTTCATAAACCAAAAGTTTTGGTTTTATTTTAGCATTACCTCTTACAACTTCTAGTTTTTTTGGATAAATACGAGGATTATTTTTGATTACACGATTTGCTAATTCTAAAATTTCAGCATAGCTTCTATAATTTTTTGTAAGGGTGAATATTTTAGCATCAGGATAGTTTTTATCAAAATTAGAGATGATAGAGATATCTGCACCATTAAAAGCATATATACTTTGGTCATAATCTCCTACACAAAAAAGGCTTCCATTTTCTACATTATTTATAAATTCATTTTGCAGTGGATTTGTGTCTTGATATTCATCTACTAATACTTCTTTATAAGTATTTTCACATCCATTTTTTAATTCATTTATCATCTCTATTAAAAGGGAGTTAAAATCAACTAAACCATATTCTTTTTTTTTAAGCTCATATTCTTCAAAAATCCCTTCATAAATAATGCAAAATTCTTCTTGGTCAGGATTTTTAGTGCTTAGCCATTTTGTAAAGTCTTTTTGATTTGAGTTTAAAAAAAGTGAATATATATCATATAAATAACTACTTTGATACGGAGTACCTTCTATATGGTGAAAAGATCTTTTATCATAAATTGATTTAAAAAGTATTTTCAAATCACTAGGAGATTTTAAGGTGATGTTTTTATTTATCTTTTTTAGCCATCTATAGCTTACTGCATGAAATGTTCCTGCTTCTATTTTGTTTGCATCTTTAAAAAATTTTGAAACTCTCATTTTCATCTCAAGAGAAGCTTTGTTTGTAAAAGTAAGAAGTAATATCTCTTCTGGTTTTATACCTGATTGAAGTAAGTGAGCGATTCTACCTACAATAGTAGAAGTTTTACCAGTACCAGCTGAGGCTATAATAAGATTATAGCCCATTTTAGCAGTAGCTGATTTTAATTGATTTTCGTTTAGCTTACTAAGCGGCATTTCTATTTTCTAATAGTTCACCTATTGTAAGTAAAACTTCATCATTTAAAATAAATTGAGCCATTTTACCATTATCTTTATTAAAGATAAGTGGGGCTTTAAAATTAATAACTGATTCTGTCATAGGATTATGTAATACTACAATATTATAAACTAAAATGTTTGAATTTTCATTTATATCAAGTAAAACTTGAACATCTTTTGGAATATCAAAAGAATATTCTCTTAGTTGATATGGGTTTATTAAAGTAAAACTAGGAATCTGACTATCAACAGCTTTTAATGTTGAAAACAGTCCATCAATCTCCTCTAAAGACACTTTTAAAACATTTTCAAATCCAAGAATTGGTTTTTTTACCTCGTAAATCATTGTCGACCCTTTTTTATTTTAAAATAAGCAAAGTTTATTCCAAAAAAAATTAACTTTTTATTTCGGTACCAATTCCATCTGATGTTAAAAGTTCTAATAAAATAGAATGCTCAATTCTTCCATCAATGATGTGAGCTTTTTCTACCCCTTTATCAACTGCATATAAAGCAGCTTCAACTTTAGGTATCATTCCTCCATTTATAGTTCCATTTTCAATAAGTTTTTTTACTTCTTGTTTAGAAAGAGAATTTAATAATTCTCCATTTTTATTTAATACACCTGGAGTGTCTGTTAAAAATAGGATTCTTCTAGCTTTTACAGCTGCAGCTACTTCACAAGCTGCTGTATCTGCATTGATATTAAATCCAGGGTGATTTACCCCATCACCACTTGCAATTGGTGCAATAACAGGTACAAATTTTTCTCTTATTAAATTATTTACAACCTCAGCATTTACTTGTGTTATTTCTCCAGTAAATCCAAATTTCCCTTCGTCTTTTGGTTTTGCTTTTAAAAATTCACCATCTTTTCCACTTATCCCGATAGCTTTAGCTGAATGTTCATTTAACATATGAACTATCTCTTTATTGATATCACCACTAAGAACCATTTCAGCAATTTTAATAGCTTTTTCACTTGTTACTCTTACACCATCTTTAAATTCAGATTTTATTTTTAGTTTTGCAAGTAATTCTGAGATTTTTTTACCACCACCATGAACTATTACAGGTTTAATACCTATCATTGTAAGCATTAAAATATCTATAGCAAAACTTTCTTTTAATTCTGGATTTATTTGAGCACTACCACCATATTTTATTACTATTGTATCTCCGTAAAATTTTTTAATAAAAGGTAAACTATCAAGTAATGTTTTTACAATTTCTATTTTTCTTTTCAAAGCAAGCTCCATTTTTTTGTTATAATTTTATCAAAAAAAGGTGTTTAAATGAAATATTATATCGGAACAGACCATGCAGGAATAAATATTAAACCATATGTAATTGAATTACTTGAAAAAAAAGGGTATGAAGTAGAAGATTTAGGGTGCTTTTCAAATGAAAGAGTAGATTATCCAGATTATGCACATAAAGTAGCTGAAGCTGTGAGTAAAGATGAAAATTCAAAAGGGATTTTAATTTGTGGTAGTGGAATAGGGATGAGTTTAGCTGCAAATAAACATCCAGGAATTAGAGCTGCTTTATGTCATGATCATTATACTGCAAAAATGGCAAGACTTCATAATGATGCAAATATTTTATGTTTTGGTGAAAGAATAGTAGCTAAAGGAATTATTGAAGAGATGATAGATGTATGGTGTGAAACTGAATTTGAAGGTGGAAGACATACTGATAGGGTAAGAAAAATCGAATTATGAATTTTTTAAATTGGTTCTTTTTAACTACTTTTATTTTAACAACAGGTGTTTTAGCATTTAAGATGTATTATTATAAAAATCTTTATGAAAAAGAAAACGAACATAAGAAGATTTTAAAATCTACTCTTGCAGAAGCTGAAATTTTGATAAAAAAATATCAAATTCAGCTTCAAAGAAGTTTAGGAAATTTAGATATTTTAAATGATGAAATGAATAAACTTAAAAATGATATTAAAGCTGTAAAAAGTAGAAATTCACAATATAGAATTGAAAATGAACAGCTAAAAAGAAAAATTAAAGAGCTTGAAAATAAAATTGAAGCTCTTTTATAATTATATACTTTTTAATAATTTTAAAAAATCGTTTTTAGAAATACCTATAGTCTTTAAGATTCCTAAGAGCAAACCAATTTTAACTTGTTTTTTCTTATATGCGGGAATTATTATTGTAGGTTTATTAGGGTGAGTAAAAATTCTATGATTTCCTTTGTTTTGTCTTTCTAATTTATATCCTAAATATTTTATAACTTTAATTAGTTCTTTACCTGTTATATTTGATATTAAAGCCATTTTTACTCCTTAATCTATTTTTGTTTGTTTCATTTCTGAGTTTTGTATCATAGAAAATAGTTGTTCTTTTTCTTTTTTTGTTACATTGAACTTATTTAACAATAGTTCAAAATTTCTTTTTTTTAGCTCTATTGCTGTTTTTAATAAATAGTAATATCTTTTTTCCTTTTCTTTAATTGAAATTTGAGTCATTTTTTCTGCAGGAGTATTTGGTCTTTTTGAAAAAGGGACTATTACATTGATGTCACAATTTAATATTTGCATAAGTTTTTTTGTTTCTTCTATATCTTGAATTGTTTCATTAGGAAATCCAACCATCCAATTTGTATATAAAATTACATTTTTATCTTTTAAGGAAATTACTTTATTTATAAAATTTGTATCAATTTTATATGGTCTATTCATTAATTGAAGTATTTTATTTGAACCAGATTGTATAGGAATATATAATAGTTTTATTTTTCCTTTTTTAGAAAATTTTTCTATTGTGTTAAAATGTTTTAAAAAAGGTTGAGGTTCTATATATCTAAGTGATATTTTAATATCATATTTACTTAAAAGAAAATCTAATAATTTAGATAAATCATTATTTGTACCCAATCCATAATTTCCTAATTCATCACCTAAAAACAAAAATTCATTTATTCCTTTTTTAAGATTATATTCTATTTTTTCGATAATATTTCCAAGAGGAATAGAATTATATTTCCCTCTACCTAAAGGAATACTACAATAACTACATTTATAAGGACATCCTCTTGTTAAAGTAATATTTGCAATATTTTTATCATAAAAAACAAACCCTTTTGTTGTTTGCTTATAAAAATCTGTGAAATTTGAATTATATTTTTTATCTAAAAGCTCTAAAAAATTTACTATTTCTTGTTTTTCTTTATTTAGTCTTCCTTTCTTTTTATTGTTTTCTAAATTATAGTTTTGAAATTGATTAATATTATTATCTAATTCGTTTAAATCTTTATTAGAATATTGTTTAATAATTTCATTAAATTTTAACATTTTTAATTTATTAGTATTAATAAATTTTTTAATTTTTTTAGGTTCAATGGCTATAAAACAGCCAGTAGTTATAATATTAATATTTCTATTTTTTTTTATGATTTTATTAATTTCATTGATAGCATCATCAACCCATACACCTCTTGAACCACAACCAGCATATATACAAGTATCTGCTTTTTTTATATCATTAACTATGATATAATCTTTTTTTAATATTTCTTTAATGATATTAAAATCATATTCAGAATTCAAACAAACATTATGTGAAAAATAGATTTTTTTCATAATAAACTCCTTTGGATGTTATTTTTTAAAATTGTATAAAAATCGAAACCCAAAATAGTTTAAAAACCCTTATTTTGGGTTTTATATGGTTTTGTGAAACTATTAAAAACTAAAAGGAAAAAGATGGAAACTCCAAAATTTAAAGAAAAAATTCAAAATAGAATAAATGAGTTAAATCTAAAACAAGAAAATGTAGGAAAAGATGTAGGTATTACTAGTAAAGGAAATTTTTCAAGTAGATTAAGAGAGGCAAATAAATTTACTGATGAACAAATTGAAAAGTTATCTAAAATTTTAAAGTATAAGTCAGTTAGAGAATTACTTTTAGATACAGAAATTTTTTGTGAAGAAAAATTTGAATATTTTTTATCACAAGAAGATCAAAAAACTTGTAAAATTTTAGAGTTAGAAAAAAAACTTAAAGAGTATGAAGAAGAGCCTTTAGATAAATTATCATTAGCTTTTCTTTCATTTTTTGGAGGAATAATAACTGTATTAGTAATACAGTTTATATCTAAATTTCTAAATTAATGGCAATAAATTTTCTTTATTACCATTGCTCCTCTAAAATATCCAGGATATGGTAAAACTATAGAAAAAGGTTCTATATAATTTGGTTTTAGAGGAGGTTTAAAAGTAAAATATTTTTCTTTATAAACTGTATTTGGTTTAGATAATTTTTTATCTTTATCACCAAAAATATTTAATCCACCACTTTTAAAGAAAGTTCCTTTTCCAAATTGTTTTCTATCATTATTTATAAGTTTTATAGTGATTTTACAATAGTTTAATGGGAATTTCCCAACATTTTTTATATAGCCTTTTACAAACATTGTCTCATTAAAAAGAATTCTTCTTTCTTTTACTTGAAGCATAACCCCTTTTTTTGTATATTTTTCTAAGATTATTATACTTAAAACTGCTCCAAATACAGACACTAAAAAAGAAGCAAAAACTCCACTAATAATAACACTTGTTTTTTTTGCTTGGGCAGAAAGCAAAGAAAGAGCTATAAAAAGGATTATAAAAAATGCTATAGCAAGCCAATGAAGTATTGTAAAATAGATAATATGCATTATTTTTTCCTTGAATTTTTTTCTTCTATACCACTTACACCTTCTCTTCTTTTAAGTTCATTTAAGATAGCTTCTGGATGAATATTTTTATAAGCTAAGGCAACTAAGCTGTGAAATAATAAATCGGCAGCTTCGTAAATAATTTCATTTTTATCATCATCTTTTATAGCGAAACTAAATTCTCCAGCTTCTTCTACCACTTTTTTAAGGATAGAATTTTCCCCTTTATTATATAGACTTGCTACATAGCTACTTTTAGGATCAGCACCTTTTCTCTCAAGTAGAGTATGATATAAATTATCTAAAAAGTTATATTCAATCTTTTTTTCAACTTTTAATACTTCTTCATTATTTTCTAAGTTTGTAAAGAAGCAAGATTTTCTTCCTGTATGACAAGCTACTCCATTTTGTTTTACTTTTAAAAGGATAGTGTCATTATCACAATCGATTAAAATCTCTTTTACTTCTTGTGTATGTCCACTACTTTCCCCTTTTTTCCAAAGCTTGTTTCTACTTCTTGAGAAGTAGTGGGCAAATTTTGTTTGTTGAGTTAAGTTTAGGGCTTCTTCATTCATATAAGCAAGCATTAAAACTTCACCTGAATCAACATCTTGAACAATTACGGGGATTAATCCCCCGTTTTTTTGAAAGTCAATTTTAGTTTCCATGGATACTCGCTTTTTGTTTTGATTTTGCATCTAACCAAATATTAGGAACTGCTCCACCAGGTGTTAAGAAAATTTGAGCATTTGTATTTGTTTTAAGAGCTTCGTTGAATTTTCCTTGAACTTCAATTTGTTTTAGTTTTAGTAATTCTGGGCTTAGTGAATTTGAGATTAGTTTGTTTGCATTAGCTTCAGCTTTTGCTCTAATCATAACTGCATCAGCTTCCCCTTGAGCCTGGATTTTTTTAGCTTCAGCTATACCTGTTGCTAGGGCTGCTTTTTTTTGTGCTTCTTGCTTAGCTCTTAATACTTCATATTTTACTCTTTCAGCTTGTTGTTTTGCTATTTGAACTGCTTCAATTTGTTGTTTTATTTTTTGAGGTAAAATAATTTCTCTAAGTTGTACACTCTCAAGTAATACTGGATTGAATTTTAATTTATCAAGTTGTTTTGCCATGTCTGCATTGATTAGAGTGGCAATTTGGTTTCTTTTAATAGGTAAATCTTCTGCTGGAAATCTTCCAATTACATTTCTTACTACATCTCTTACAAGTGGATTTATGATTTTATCTTCCCAGTTAAATCCATAATTTGCGATAGTTTTAGCTGCACTTGCTGGATTTAGTCTATATCCTACTGTTAGCTCAATCGTAATAGGAAGTCCTCTTGCATCTAATACATTGATTGCAGGATAAAGTTTTATACTTCCTGTGCTATCATTCATACTACCAACTTCTGCGTTTCTTTTGTAGTTGATGATATGAACTCTAGTATCTACTACATATATTTTTTGAATAAAAGGGATGTAAAAATGCATTCCAGCCCCAAGAGGTTTATCATCAAATTTACCTGTAGTTGATAAAATACCAACTTCACCTTGGTTAATAATTACAAAAGGTTTTGCAAATACTAATAAAATAATTAAAGCAGCGATAACCCATACAATAGGTTTATTCATAAAGCTTGGTAGTTCTGGAGGAGTGAAATCTCCACCATTTGAGTTGTTATTGTTTTGTGAATTATTTTTTTTGAAATAATCATTATAATTTGTGGCCATGTGTATCCTTTGTTTCTTTATTCATACTATAAAATGTATAAAATATACCTATACTTAATAGTATGATTGCTAATGTATTTAGCATTTTTTATCCTTTTCAAATTTACTTAAGAGTTTTAGTCTCTCTTTTTTGAGATTTTCTATTTTTTTGTTTGTTAAAATTAACAAAATAACATAAATCAATATAAATATAAAAGTATAAATATTTGAAATGATTTTAAATTGAACTATTGAAAATAAAAATCCAATAGCTCCTGATAAAAGTCCTAATAAAACATTCATCTACCATTTAATATCATCGCTTAAAAAAGCGATTTTGCTTAGATAAACTTCTTTTTTCATTAAATGAATGTTAAATAATGTAAATATTTTTCATCTCTTCCATATACTATATCAAAATATTTTTCTTGGATTTTTTTAGTAATCTCTCCTCTGCTTCCATTTCCAATAATTCTAGCATCAAGCTCTTTTATTGGAGTGATTTCAGCAGCTGTTCCTGTGAAAAATGCTTCATCAGCGATATATACTTCATCTCTTGTAATTCTTCTTCTTTCAATCTCAATTCCCATCTCTTTTGCGATTTCAAAAACAGTAGCTTGAGTGATTGATTCAAGAGAATTATCATTTGGAGGTGAAATTAATTTTCCATCTCTTATAATAAAGAAACATTCACCACTTCCTTCTGCTACGAATCCTTCGCTATCAAGCATTAAAGCTTCTTCATATCCAGCTTCCATAGCTTCAAATTTCGCCATTTGGCTATTTAAGTAATTTGCTACTGCTTTTGCTTTACCAAAAGTTGAAGTTACAGGGTTTCTTGTAATTGATGAAGTTTTTACTCTAATTCCATTTTCTAATCCTTCATCTCCAAGGTATGCTCCCCATTCCCAAGCAGCAATACTAGTCTCAACAGGTGCTCCAATATGATAAAGTCCCATTTTTCCATAACCTAAGAAAATAATAGGTCTAATATATACATTTGATTTAAAATCATTTTTTCTAAGAAGTTCAAGTTGGGCATTTTCAAGCTCTTCTAAAGAATAAGGAACATCAAGTTTTACAATTTTTGCACTATTAAGAAGCCTTTTTGTATGTTCTCTTAATCTAAAAATCGCTAAACCTTTATCAGTCATATAAGCTCTTGTTCCTTCAAATACACCATTTCCATAGTGAAGAGTATGAGTAAGAACATGAACTTTTGCATCATTCCATGCTACAAATTCACCATTCATCCAAATATATTTTGCTTCATTCATAAAAATTTCCTTTTTTTTAGAGATATTTTATCAAAAAATGGTAATATAATAAATAAAATTTCCAATAAAAGGATAATAAATGGCATATATAGCTAAAAAGTTTATAGGTAGTACGGAATATGATGGGGAATTAGTAGATGTAATTTCACCTTATTCAAAAGAAGTAGTAACTCAATATGTAAAATGTGATGTAAATGATGCAAGAAAAGCACTTAAGATAGCAAAATTAGCTTTTAATAATACAAAAAAATCACCACTTCATCAAAGAATAGCTTGGCTTGAAGATGTAGCAAGAAAATTAAAAGAAAATAAAGAATATTTCGCACTTTTAATCACAAAAGAGGTAGCAAAACCAATCTCTCAATCAAAAATCGAAGTTCAAAGATGTATAGAAAATATAGAACTTTGTGCAAAAGAGCTTATAAATCTTCATGGTGAGACAATCCCAACAGATGCGACTGTTAGTGGATTTAAAACAGAAAGTTATTATAAAAGAGTTCCAGCTGGAGTAGTTGTAGCTATTACTCCTTTTAATTTTCCATTAAATCTAGTAGTACATAAAATTGCACCAGCTTTAGGAGCAGGAAATAGTGTAGTGTTAAAGCCAACTCCAGAAGCTCCATATACTGCTTATGCTTTTGCTAAACTTTTTATTGAAAGTGAATATGCTATTAAAGATGCTTTAAGTGTAGTTTATGGTGATGCTGATGTTGGAAGTGAATTAGTATCAAATCCAATTCCAAGAATTATTTCATTCACAGGAAGTGTTCAAGTTGGAAAAATAATTACTCAAAATGCAGGAATCAAAAAAATAGCCCTAGAGCTTGGTGGAAATGCAGCTACATTTATAGAAAGCACAGCTGATTTAGATAAAGCTGCTAAAAGATGTGCAGTAGGTGCATTTAGTAATTCAGGGCAAGTTTGTATCTCTTTACAAAGAATTTATGTAGATGCTAAAATTTATGAAGAATTTGCTGAGAAATTAGCTAAAGAGAGTAAAAAGCTAATAGTAGGAGATCCATTTAAGGAAGATACATTTATGGGACCACTTATAAATGAAGATAGTGTAAATAGAGCAAAAAAATGGGTTGAGAGTGCTATAAATGAAGGTGCTAGACTAATAGCTGGTGGGGCTATTAAGGAAGGAAATATCTTTACTCCTACAATTTTAGCAGATGTAACTGATGATATGAATGTAGTATGTGAAGAGGTATTTGCTCCAATTGTAAGTTTAGTAAAAGTAAATGATTTTGATGAAGCAGTTAAAAAAATGAATAATTCTCCTTATGGATTACAATTCTCAATCTTTACAAATAGAATCGATTTAATGAAAAGAAGTATTGATGAATTTGAATGTGGAGGAGTTGTAATAAATGATATTCCAACTTTAAGATTTGATATTCAACCTTATGGTGGATATAAACTAAGTGGAATTGGAAAAGAGGGGCCAAAATATGCTCTTGAAGAGATGACAGAGATTAAAAGTGTAGTTATTTGCTAAGAGAATATCCTCTTAGCAATAAACTTAATATTCCAAAATATTCATGAATTGCTTTATAGCTATTCATTAAATAACTCATATGAGGTAAAAAATCATAAAAATTATAATTTCTATTATTTGTAATAAAACCTACAGGTTTAGCAATTACTTCAAATCCAAAATGTTTAAAAATAATAATACTTCTTTTCATATGATATGCTGAAGTTACTAGATATATTTTATTTGATAAATGTTCTTTTTTTATAAGTTTTTTTGTATATTTCGCATTTTCTATGGTATTTAAGGCTTTATTTTCATAATAAGTTTTCAATTTAAAATTAAATGTTTTTTCAAATAGTTCTATATCTTTTTTTGCATTGTCAGCTTCTGTTGGTTTTTTTATTCCACCACCTGTAAAAATCATAGGGATGTCATTTTGTTTTGCTAAAATTATACCGTATGTTAGTCTTTTAAATGCTTCAGGAGATGTTTTTAAAATATCATTTGGAGTGCTACCACCACTTAAAACTATTACAACTTTGGCTTTTTTATCTGAAGAAGGAATATTTTCAAGTGGTGATAAAAGTAGATTTGATGTAGGTTTTATACTAAGAAAATAAAAAATCATTCCTAAGCTAATAAAAGCATATTTAAATTTTTTAGATAAAAGTCCAGATATTATTAAACTCCAAATAAAAATAGCTGGAGGTAAGAAAATATATGTAAAAAGTTTAGATATAATATACATATTAAAAATTCCTTAGAAAGGTTTATTTGTTATGGTTTCATTAAAAAAATTATATAGAATATATTATATCATATTATTTGTTTTAGGGGTTATGTTTAGTTTTGCTGTTTATGAAAACTATTCAGAAAAAGAGGAATTAAAAGGGATTATTTTAAATAGTTATGCAGATATAATAAAAAATACTATTGATACATTTGTAAAGTTAGAGACAAAAGAAAATTATATAAATCAGAAATATTTAAAAGAATTTATGCAAAATTTAGAGATAGAATATAATGATTTTAAAGTACAATTTTTATTTAGAGATGAAAAACTAAGTAAAGAGGAATTGAATATTCTTAAATATTTAGAAAAAAATAATTTTTATAAAAGCTCTGGAATAGTAAATAAAATATATTATGTGGCATTAAAAAATCCTGAAATTAAAAATAAATATAATAATTTATTTATTAGTCATAGTGGGGATATTATAGGAATAATAAGATTTTTAGAAGAGGGTAAAAAAGATAATATAGCTGGGGATTTAGAAGAAAATTTTTATGTAACAGAAGGATTATTTATTTCTATTTGGTTTATATCGGCATTATTAGGATTTATCTTTTTACAAATTTTAAAAAAATATTTCAAAATTATTGAAGAAAAAAATCAATTAGAAATAGAAAAAGAGGTTGCTAAAAAAAATGAACAGTTAAAAAGTGAGTTTTTAGCTAATATGTCTCATGAAATAAGAACTCCTCTTAATGCTATGTTTGGGTTTATCAATCTTTTAGAAGAAAAGCAGATTGATAAAGAAGGTAAAAAATATTTACAAATTATAAAAAAATCTGGAGAAACTTTATTAAATATAATAAATGATATTTTAGATTTTTCAAAAATTGAAGCTGGAAAAATGAGTATAGAAAAAGTTCCTTTTAATCTAAAAGATGAAGTAAGAACAATATATACTTTATTTGAAAATAAAGCACATGAAAAAAATATAAAATTAAATATTACTGAAAAAAATATAGATGTAAATATTGAGTCTGATCCTACTCGTATAAAACAAGTAATCTCAAATATCTTAAGTAATGCAATTAAATTTACTCCAGAAGGTAAAAATATTGATCTTGTGATAGAATATGATGATAAAAAAGAGGAGTTGTATGTTGAAGTAAAGGATGAAGGAATTGGAATTCCAAGAGAAAAGCTTTTAACTATTTTTGAATCTTTTTCACAAGCAGATAATTCTGTAACTCGTAAATATGGAGGGACAGGTTTAGGACTTAGTATTAGTTATAATTTAGTTAAACTTTTAGGTGGTAGTTTAAGAGTAGAGAGTGAAGAGCAAAAAGGGAGTAAATTTTATTTTAGAATAAAAGCGAAAAAAACAGATAAACCTTTAGAAAATAAAGTAGTAGAATCTAAAAATGAAATATTTGATTATAATGTATTATTAGTAGAAGATAATAAAGCAAATCAAATGTTTATGAGTGTAATCTTAAAAAAATTAGGGTTAAAATTTGATATAGCAAATGATGGAATAGAAGCTGTTGAGATGTATAAAAAGAATTATAATAAATATGATCTGATTTTAATGGATGAGAATATGCCTAATATGACTGGTAGTGAAGCTACACAAGAGATTAGAGAATTTGAAAGAGAGAATTTTTTAAAAGAGATAACTATAGTAGCTATTACTGCAAATGCTTTAAGTGGAGATAAAGATAAATTTTTAACAATAGGTTTTAATTATTATCTTTCAAAACCACTTGAAGTTGAAAAATTAAAAGAGATTTTAAGAGAGATTAAATGAATATAATTATAACAGGGGCAAGTAGTGGAATAGGTGCTGAACTAGTAAGAAGATATAAAAAAAGAGGACATAAGGTATTTGAAATATCTAGAAGAAGTGAATATGCTTGTGATGTAAGTGATTTTGATAAATTAAGAGAAATTGTAAAAGAAATCACTTCAAAACATACTATTGATATGGTAATAGCAAATGCTGGAATCTCTTATCCACATTCAACTGATTTTATGAAATTTGAAGATTTTAAAAATACAATAGATGTAAATTTTATCTCAGTTCATGCTCTTTTAGAAAGTATAGTACCACAAATGAAAAAAGAAAAAAGAGGAAGAATTGTTTTGATTTCAAGCTTAGCTGGATTTGTAGCAAGTCCTACAAGCTTAGCTTATTCAGCTTCAAAGAGAGCTCTTAATTCATATGCAGAAGCTTTAAGAAATCAATTAGCACCTTTTGGTATAAAAGTTATAAATATTCAACCTGGATTTATTGAGACAGAAATGACAGCTAAAAATAGATTTAAAATGCCTTTTTTAATGCCTCTTAAAGAGGGGGTAGATAAAATAGAATATGCAATAGCTAAAAACAAAAAAGAGTATGCTTTTCCTTTTATTTTTGCTACGGCTGTGAAATTTTTATCCATTTTACCTACTAATATTAAAGATTTTGTTTTAAAAACTTGGATTTCAAATAAAAATTAGATATATTTAGTATTATTTTATAGGATAAAATATGAGAGAGATAATCTTAAAACAGATAGATATTTTAAGAGATAAGATGGTGGATGAATGTAATCTTAGTTACTATTTCAGCTATAATAGGTGGTATTATATCATTAAGCCAAGATAAATTAGAATTAAATTTTTTTGTTTTTTTAATAGGTATGGTTTTAAGTTTTATTGTAATATATTCTGTAATAAAACTAAAAGATATACAAGAAGAACAAAATAAGCTTTTTGAAAAGTTAAGGAGAAATAAATGGAAGTAGTTTTTTCGATTATAATGTTATTTGTTGTTGTTTGGGGTATTTGGACGGTAGGTAGATTGGATGATAAATTTATAAAATCATTATAAGGTAAAATATGAATAGTGTATGTGCTTATTGTGGTGTAGGGTGTGAGATAGACTTACAAGTAGAAAATAACAAAATTATAAAAGCAAATCCTGTAAAAGATGGATATAGTAGTGCAGGGGAATTATGTATAAAAGGTAAATATGGATTCGATTTTGCAAATTCATCTAATCGTCTTACAAAAAATTTAATTTCTTATAAATTTATAGAAAAAAATGCAGAAAATATGCCTTTTGAACTTCAAGTAAGACTTGGTAATTTATATGAATATGATCATACTTTTTATGAAGCTCCATTTAATCTAGCAGTTGATGTTACAGCTTGGAAAATAAAAGAGATTTTAGAAAAATATGGCCGTCATTCACTTGGAGGAATGGGAGGGGCTAGGACTAGTTTAGAAAATGCTTGGCTTTTTCAAAGATTTATAAGAAAAACTCTTAATTCTCCAAATGTAGATAATTGTGCAAGGGTTTGTCATTCACCAAGCCTTAGTGGACTTATGATGAGTATAGGTGAGGGTGCTAGTAGTAATAGTTTTGATGATATTTTTGATGCTGAGGTTTTATTTGTAATAGGAAGTAATACCACAGAAGCACATCCAATAGTAGCAAATAGAATAATAAAAGCTAAAAAAGCAGGTGTTAAAGTAATTGTAATTGATGTCAGAGAAATTACTCTTATGAAATTAGCTGATATTAGTGTGATTTTACCTTATGAAGCAAATCTTTTATTTTTAAATGCCCTAGCAAAAGAGATACTTTCAAATGATTTAGAAAATAAAGAGTTTATAGAAAATAGATGTATAAATTTTGATGAATATAAACAAAATGTATTAGCTGAAAAAAATGATAAAGAATTTTTCACAAAACTTAATGGATATGAAGAAGTTAAAACTCAAATAGAAGCCATAGCAAAACTTATAGCTACTAAAAAAACTCTTTTTATGTGGGGACTTGGAATTACTGAACACTTAGATGGTACGGAAGCCGTAAATGCTATATCAAATTTAGCTATGATGAGTGGAAATATTGGTAAAAAAGGTGCTGGGGTTATGCCTCTTAGAGGGCAAAATAATGTGCAAGGTTGTTGTGATGTGGGATGTTTACCTTATTATGCACCAGATTATAAAAGACCAGATGAAATAGGACTTATGACCCCAGATATGGTAGATGCTATGCTTGAAGGTAAATTTAAAGTACTTTTTTGTATGGGAGAAGATTTTACTCATATTCATACAAATCAAAATAAAGTCCATAAAGCTATAAAAAATTTAGAACTTTTAGTAACTATGGATCTATTTATCAATGATGTAGCAAGAGAGAGTGATATAGTTTTTGGTGTTAAGAGTAGTTATGAAAAATATGGAGTGTATGTAAATGCAGAAAGAAGACTTCATCTTTCAATTCCAGCTATTCAAAATGATTTACCAGATGATTGGGAAGTAATTCAAGCTATCGAAAATAGACTAAAAGGGGAGTTTAAATATAGTTCAAGCGAAGAGATTTTTAATGATTTAGTAAAAGAGGTTAAAAGATATGAAGGTGCTAGTTATGAAAGATTAGCTAAAAAACCTCTTCAATGGCCAATATATCCTGATGGTAGTGATTCACCAATTCTTCATTTAGAGTCATTTTCAACTCCAGATGGAAAAGGGCATTTTCATTATAGACCTTATCAAATAAGAGAACAAGTTTCTAAACTTTTAGAAAATGAAAATAGATTTTATCTAACAACTGGTAGGGCTTTAGCTCATTACAACAACACAGCCCAAACAAGAGAAAGCGAGAAGCTTTTAAAAAGATATGATGATGATATTTTATTAATAAATCCTATGCATGATTTTGGTGAAAGTGTGATTTTAAAAAGCAAATATGGTGAAACTAAGCCATTAAAAGTAAAATATACAAAAAAAGTAAAACCATATACATTATACACAACTTTTCATTTTGCTAAAAATCATATAAACTATATTTTTGGTGATGAAGCAGATGAAAAAGTAAAAACAGCAAGATTTAAAAGTGTAGAAGTTAAAATAATCAGTATATAAACTGATTATTTTTTATGTAATAAAGAAGAATTAAATTTTATAATTTTATTTCTACCAGTATTTTTTGCTTCATATAATGCTAAATCAGCATATTTTATTGCTTCCCAGATATTTTTAGTGTCTTCTGGGAATATTGATATTCCTATTGAAATAGTTCTATTTATAGTTTTTCCTGATACTACTATTTTTGTATTAGCAAAAGATTGTCTGATTTTTTCTGCAACTTTTAATATAGCTTCTTGATCTTTTATATTTTGGAGCAATACAATAAATTCTTCACCTCCATATCTTATAACAAAATCACTATCTCTTACACTATTTATAAGAACATTTGCTAATTCTTTTAATACTTCATCCCCTGCATCATGTCCTAATGTATCATTGATTTGTTTGAAGTAATCAACATCTATCATTAAAACCCCGATTAAAGATTTTTCTCTTAAAGCACTTGAAGCTATTTTTTCTAAAGTTTCTTCTAAATATCTTCTATTATATAATCCAGTTAATTGATCTGTAATTGATGATTGTTTCATTAAGTTTAGAGTATATTTAGCTTCAATAATTGATGCTGATTCATTTAGATATGCTTCTATATATGGAATAATACATTTTATTTTTTCATATTCATCATTTGAGAAGTGGATGCTAGCAATACCAGTAAAAGTACCTCCTGTACTAAATGGAATACAAATATAACTATTATCACATAAATATTCAGAACAAATATTAGGAAATTTTATAGCATTTACTTCTTTAGAGGTTCTATATGCTCTACAAAGTCCAGGAACTCCTATACTACAGCAGTTTTTCCCTTTTTGATAAATAACTTTAATTTCTTGTTTTTGATTTAAAATAGCATATAATTTGAAATTTTTTAATTTGAATTTAGATTCAAAAATATCTATGATTCTATTATATACTTCTCCTACATTTGCATCTTCTTCAATAATTTTTTTAAATTTATTTATATTTGCTAACATTTCCATATTATCTTGTACAGATACAAGTTTATTAGAGTGTTTTGGTATATTTGGTATTAATATTTGTAAATTATTGTTTATAAGGGTAAAATTTTTATTTAATTGGTCTAAAAATGAATTATAATTTTCTATCACTTTTTGTAATTCATTTTTTAATTTTGTATAAAGTTTTAGACTAAAATCTCCATTTTTTGCTTTTTCTATACTTTTTCTAAACTCTTCAAAGAAGTTAAGATAAGGGGTTATTAGCCAATTAAGTAATAAATTTGAGATAATAATAAAAATTATGTTTATAATTATAGTTTCTAAAATTACTTGATATTTTTCATTTGAAAATTCTGTAAGAAATTTAAATTTTATAAGCATATTCTCATCATTATTGATTGGAAGTATTATTGTATTATTAGATATATTTTGATTAGTGTTTTTTGTATTAATTTTTTTTATGATTTCTACACTGTCAATATTAGGCATATTTTGTATAATATCTAATGCTTCATCTTTATCTGTAGAATATAAATACATATCTCTAATTGTCTCTGCAGAATGTTTGATAGCTAAATCAGTTATTGTAGAAAATCGATAAGCTGTAAATGCTGTAAAAAAAACTCCACCAACCGTAACGACTAAAAATATAAAAATTAGTATTCTTTTTTTCACTTGAATTCTCCTAAAATTTTTTCTTGTTTTTCACAAAAATTTGAACTTTTATTGATTATTAAAATATCTCTGACTATATTTTTTTGAACAGATATTTTAATATCTTCTACATCAATATGATATTTATCCATTACTTGAATTATATATGCAATTATACCTTTTTTGTCAACAGTTTGTAACTTTACAGCAATATAATTTTTAGAATGATTGCAATCAATTTTAAATTCCTCTTTTTTAATACCAGGATTTGAGAAAGAATACTCATCTGTCTCAAAGGCTTTTTTTATTATTTCAGATATACTCCATTCATCTTCATAATCTTTTTCAAATTCCATTTTAAAGTATTTTACATCATCTACTTTATAAATCGCGATATGTCTAAGTGGTAAGTATGAAAGTTTTGCTAAAAAATAGCCAAGATTAAAATTTATCCCTTTTTTGATTATTTCTATTGTTAAAGGATTAAAGTTTATTTCATATGTATATTTTTCTTTTATTTGATACATTTTAGTTACAATTTTAACAATCTCATCAACAGAATTTTTTAAGAAAAGTTGTGTTGATGGAGAATTTAATACTTTTTTTTGCCAAAGTCTAGGAAGTGATAAAAATTTTTCATTTTTCAAAAGTAATTTTTCTTTACGACTTCTTTTTGTTGATAGTAAAAGTAATTCTTTATTTTCGATTACTTCAAGAGTATTTTTGTATAAAGTTGTAATTAGATTTTCTTTAAAAGAGTTAAAAAGTCCATCGCTTACAGCATCCATATCTGCATAAGTCAATACATATAACATATCAAGAGATAATTTATCTTGTACAATATTAGCAAAGTTTAGTAAAACTTTATCATTATCAATATCTTCTCTTTGGGCTATATTTGACATAGTTGTATGATACCTTACAAGTTTTTTAGCTATCTTTACATCTTCTTCTTTAAAACCTAAGTATTCCATAAATTCAGATATTAGTTTTTCTCCTACGATATGGTGGTCTTCTTTTCTACCTTTACCAAGGTCATGAAAAAGAGCTGTAATTTTTAATATTTTTTTATATTTTTTTTCTAAATTAGAATATACATTTTTGATATTTTGATATTTGATATTCTCTATATTATATAATGTCTTTATAGAATGAATATCTACTGGATATTGGTGATATCCATCAAATTGAGCTAAATATAAAACTTTTTCAAAAGCGGGAATTATTAAATGTAATTTGTTTGCTTTATATAAAGCTTTTATTATAGGATAAGAGTGAGTTTTTTTAAACAAATTTTTTAATTGTTTTTTTGTTAAATTTACTTTTTGATGATAAAATAAATTTACTAAACTTACATCATATGTTTGAAATTCATCATTTAATAATATTTTGAAACTTTCTCTCATACTATCTTTACAATGCCAATTTATATAAATTTTATTTTCGCATATATAATAATTTTTTGATATCCTTTGAATATTTGAAATATTTTTTGGATTATATAAAAATGGACGAATCATTTTTTTTATGTTAATAGAAGTAAATCTATTTATAGTCCAAAGTGATTTTAATAAATCTTTTATAAATTGTCTTTCAGCTTTTAATCTTGGCTTATCTTGGTAACCAAGTTTTAAAGCTATATCCCTATGATATTCAAGCAATACTACATCTTTATGACTTTTTGTGATGATATGAAGATGAGTTCTAACTCTAAATATAAATTCTAAAGCATTTCTATATTCACGATATTCTTCTTCTGTAAATAAAATTCCAGCTAGTTCTGCATTATGATTTATACCATATATTACATTTGCTATCCAAAACATTGTATTAGCATCTCTCATACCACCAAAACCATTTTTGATATTTGGTTCCATTGATAAAGGATATTTTTTGTGGTTTTCTTGAAGCATTTTGTATCTTGTAAGAACAAATTCTTTTTGATTATATAGTCTTATTTTTTTTAGTTCATTTTGTATCTCTACCCATAAATATTTACTACCATATATATACCTGCTTTCAAGTATAGGTGTTTTAATCATAATATCTTTTTTACTAACTTCAAAAAGTTCATCGATTTTATGGACACGATGACCTATTTGAAGGCCTAAATCCCAAAGCAGAGTAATAAAATTTTCTATAATTTCTTTTATATTGTATCCAGGAATATCTCTATAAACTATCATAATATCTATGTCTGAATATAATGATAGCTGAACTCTTCCATAACTTCCCATGGCTGTAAGGGTAATAGGCAAAGAGTTTATATTAGGACGATAATATCCAAACATTTTTTTAAGAACAAATTTAAAAACAATAGTTATAAATTCATCCATTTTTTTAGTGTATTTAATAAAAAATTGTTTTCCTTGAGCTTCTTTTTCTAAATTTGAAGTATATTTTTTTATCTCTTGTTTTAGTTCTTTTATTATTTCAAAATCATCTTTATTAGAGTAAATAATCTCTTCTAACATAAATTATCCTTTTATAAATATTTTTGATTATATCAAAAAAAAATAAATTTTGGATTGAGTCCTCTTGACTAAAGTTAATTTATCTGATACAATTACAAACAATTTAACAAAAGGAGACTAAAAAATGGTTATCAAAAAAGAAGCAGGAAAATTACTTCTAAAATTATTAGAAGCAAAAAAATTAACAGTAGCAGATTTAAACAATGAGGCGATAGAAGAGCTTAATTTAAGTGGATTAGTGAGATTTCCAATCCCAGCAGAAGTAGAATTAACTTATGCAGGAGAAGAGATTGCAAATATCTTAAAAAATAGTGTAAATTTAGATGATAAAAAAGATAATTTTAAATTCATTAGCAGTGAAGTTATCGCTATGATTGAAATGGCTATCTTAAATAAAGATAAAACTACATCTATTACAAATGATGTATTAGCTGAGAGAGGTTTTGCAGAGAATGGTAAATTAACTGAAAATGCAAAAAAAGTATTTGAAGTTTATATGGAGAGCGAGCCAGAATTAGTAATAGATGCCGAGATGGCAAACTATATTAGAAAATCACCAATGGGGCCAACTGAAGCACATAACCTTCCAGTAGAAGGAAATAAAAAAGATCTTTTAGAAGCTATGAGACTTATTACTTATTCAATTCCAGTAGGTGAATATGTGACATTTACAGGACTTGGACAAGCTGTAAAAGAAACACTTAATTATGCAGGATTTGCCGAAGAAGGAAGTGTATTAGATATCTCTATTTTAGAAGATTTAGCAAAAGTAGCTGATGGTGAAGAGGTTGAGCTTGATAGTTTAATTATGCTTGAAGAGCTTGGATATATCGCTGATGTAGATACACTTACAGAAGGTGGATATAAAGCTTTAGAAGTGTATAGAATTATGCATGATAAGACAGAAAAAGCTATTAAAACTTTCGCTATTGAAAAAGAAGAAGTTCAAACTCTAAAAACAATCCAAAAAATTTGGGATGAAAAATATACTCAAAACCCTGAAGAAGTACCAACTCTTGAAGAAATTAGAAAAGAGTTAATCGATAGAAAAGTAAAAGAATTTAAAAAACTTTTAGATAAATATGGAAAAAGAATTAACGAATTACCAAAAGTAAAAGCTAAAATTGTAAAAGAATTACAAGAATTCAAGAATAATGAAAAATGGTTTGATAATAACTTTAATTTAAGAGATTATTTATATTCACTTGAAGCATTTGGACTTATTACTGAAGGTGTAACAGATAACGGTAAAGCTGTTTATTTTGTAACTGAAAATGGTAAAAAAGTGATCGCTGATCAAGCTGATGAGAGAAGTATCCACTCTTGGAGTGTAAAAACTTTAGCTTTATCAAATAAATTTTTCTCATCACCAAATAGAAAATGGGTAGAAGAAGCAAGACGTGAAAGAATTTTAGGTGTATATGAAGCAACTAAATCTGGTCTTTTATATGAAGAATTAGCTGAAGAGAAAAAATTACCATTTATTTCTAAATATGAAGCTGAAATTTTCAAATCAATTCCAAGTAATGGAATGAGCTGTGAAGAACTTTTAGCTGGAAAAGATGAAGAAGAAAAAATCCATATTATGGAAGCTGTAGACAAACTAGAAGCAAAAGGATATATTGAGCATTTAGCTGATGGACATATTATTGAAACAAAAGCTGGAAAACTTATGGATGATGCTTTAAGTGGAGTACCAAGTGGATTTGGTGAACCAGTAAATCCAACATTCTATAGAGTAATCAAAGCTATTGCTGAGGTTGGAAGCTTATATGTAAAAGAGAAAAAAGTAAGAATTCAACCGAAAAATATCAAAGAGGCTCAAAAATTATCAGGATTAAGTGCTGAAAAATTCAATAAAACTTTAATCGCTGCAAGAGAAGCTAGATATTTAGGAAAAAATAGTATCAACGAATCAGGATTAAAACTTATTGAAGCTGTTGAAGCTTTAAATAAATAGTTTTACCTCCCATTTTTTGGGGGTTTATTTTTTATCATTATTTTGTCATCCATTGAATGTATAATTCACCTTTTTAAAAAAAAGGTGATAAATGATGATGAAATTGATGTTATTATTTTTTGTGGTTTTTTTACAAGCACAACAAGTTATTCTTACAAAAGAACAAAGAGAATGGTTAAATAATCTTAAAACTCCTATAAAGATAGGAATAACACAAATTCCAAATCAGGTATTAAAGACAAAAAATGGATATGAGGGGTTTTCTATAGATTTATTTAATTTATTCAAAAAAAAATTAAATATTAAGTTTGAATATATCTATTTTGATACTTGGCAAAAACTTTTAAAAGCAGCTAAAGATAAAAAAATTGATGTAATATTTTTAGCTCAAAAAACTCCTTCTAGATTAAAATATTTTTATTTTACAGATACTGTACTTCCCCAACAAAATAAAATTATTGTAAATATAAATAATAATGAATTTATGAGTTTGGAACAATTGAATGGAAAGAAAGTAGCAGTAACATATGGTAGTGCTATAGAAGAATATTTATCATATTTTTATCCAAATATTATTTTATTACATACAAAAAGTGAAATTGATTCTTTAAGATTATTAAATGAATCAAAAGTATCAGCAGTTATTTCAGAAGCGGTAAGAAGTAGTTATTATATAAAAAAATATGATTTTGACAACCTATTAATATCAAATACAATTCCTTATTCTTATTATCTAAGAATAGCTACTATAAATCAAAAACCTATATTGAATATTATTTTAACTAAAGCTGTAGAAAGTTCACAAGAAGAGATTAAAGCATTACAGCTGAAATGGGGATATATTCAAGATAAAATTGTTTTGTTTGATAAAAAAAGTATATTTTTTATATTTATTTTATTTATATTGTTATTAGGTTTTATAATATATAAACATATTATTACACAACAACTCCAATATCAGATAAAACAAAAAGAGGAAATATTAAAAAGATTAAAGATTCTTAAAGATTCAAGATTAAATCAAATGAGTGATATGATAAGTATGATAGCTCATCAATGGAAACAACCTTTAAATAATATATCTTTAATGAATCAATTAATTGTAATGAGATATAAAGATAATGAACTTAATAATGAGATTATAGATTATTTTGATCTGCATACAAATCAACAAATAGAATTATTACTTCAAACAATAAATGATTTTAGAGATTTTTTTAAAATTGAAGAACAACAGCAAAAATTTAATGTAAAAGAGGTTATTGAAAATAGTATAAAACTTGTAAAACCAATATTTGAAATTCATAATATTAAAATAGATTTTTACTATGAAGATGATAATTATTATTCTTTTGGATATCCTAATGCACTTAAGCAAATTATTTTAAATCTTTTGAATAATTCAAAAGATATTTTGATGAATGTAGAAAAAGATAAAAAAGTAAAAATTACACTTTCAAAAAAAGATGAAATTATTTTAAGTATAGAAGATAATGGTGGAGGAATTGATATTGAGATAATAGATAGAGTTTTTGAGCCATATTTTACAACTAAAAAAAATAAAAATGGTACAGGGCTTGGATTGTATATGGCAAAAATTCTTATTGAAGAGAAAATGAATGGAAGTATTGAAGTTAAAAATGGAATAAATGGAGCGAATTTTGAAATAAAGTTACCACTTTTTCAAGAGTAATTTTGTTATAATCTTTTTAAAAAAAGGTTTTATCTTGGATAAGATTATTGCAAAAATAAAAAATAAAGAAAGAATTGATTTTGATGAAGCTGTAAAACTTTATGAGCTTGATTTAGCTACATTAGGTGAGCTTGCAAATGAGATAAGAACTCAAAAATTTGGGAAAAAAACATACTTCAATATAAATCGTCATATAAATCCTACAAATATTTGTAAAGATATATGTAAATTTTGTGCCTTTTCTGCAAATAGAAAAAATCCAAATCCTTATACTATGCCAATAGAAGAGATTGTAAATATTGCTAAAAATGCTTGGAATAAAGGAGCAAAAGAGGTTCATATTGTTTCAGCTCATAATCCAGATGCTGGGCTTGAGTGGTATCTTGGAATGTTTAGAGAGATAAAAAAAGAATTACCTAATATTCATATAAAAGCTTTAACAGCAGCTGAGATTAATTTTTTAAGTGAGGAATATAATTTAAGCTATGAAGAAGTTATTGATAAAATGATAGAAAATGGTGTAGATTCTATGCCAGGTGGTGGAGCTGAGATTTTTGATGAAAAAGTAAGAGATTATATTTGTAAAGGAAAAGTAAGTAGCAAGAACTGGCTAAAAATTCATGAAATTTGGCATTCTCGCGGTAAAAAAAGTAATGCCACTATGCTTTTTGGACATGTTGAAAGTCGTGAAAATAGGATAGACCATATGTTTCGCTTAAGAGATTTACAAGATAAAACAGGTGGATTTAATACATTTATCCCTTTAGTCTATCAAAGAGCTAATAATTACTTAAATGTTACAGATTTTCCTACAGGTCAAGAGATTCTTAAAACTTTTGCAATATCAAGGATTGTGCTTGATAATATTCCACATCTAAAGGCTTATTGGGTAACTTCTACTATAAATTTAGCTCTAATTGCACAAGAATATGGAGCAGATGATTTAGATGGAACGATTGAAAAAGAGAGTATAAATAGTGCAGCTGGAGCAAAAAGTGCAAATGGAATGGAGCTTGATGAGTTTATTCATTTAATAAAAGATAGTGGATTTATTCCAGTGGAGAGAGATAGTATTTATAATGAGCTTAAGGTGTGGAAGTGAAAAAAGTTTTAGTTTTATGTACAGGTAATAGCTGTAGAAGTATTATCGCTGAAGCTATATTAAATGCAAATGGAATCGAGGCTTATAGTAGTGGAGTAAAAGCCAGTGGGAGAGTAAATCCAAATGCAAAAAGAGTATTAGAAGAAAATGGAATATGGAATGATAAATATCATTCTAAAACTTTAGATAAAGTTATGGATATTGATTTTGATTTAGTAGTGACTGTATGTGATAATGCAAAAGAGACTTGTCCTGTATTTCCTAAAAAGACAAAAACTATTCATATTCCATTTTCTGACCCAGATGGGAAAGATTATAATGAGTTTATAAGAACATATGATAATATTAAAAATATTTTATTGCCTAAAGTAAGAGAAACTCTTGCAATTTAAAAAAATTTTGCTATTATAGAAAAAATATAATTTAAAAGGATATAAAAATGAAAAGAGCCGTACCAGTATTTGATGAGAATTTAGAAATTTTTGAAAGAACAGGACAAGCACCTTTTTTTGCTGTGTTTGATGAAGATAAATTTGTTGAACTTAGAGTTAATCCAAAACATTCTCATTCACACACACATCATCATCATGACCATGACCATGCAGATGATGAACATCATACAAATGAGCATAGAAATCAAGTAATTGTTATTAAAGATTGTGGTGAGATTTTAGTAAGAAGAGTAGGGCCAAATATGCAAGAAGCCTTAAAAGAAGCTGGAATTAAAATCGTAAAAATTAGAAAAAAACATGGTGATAAAGCTGATGAGGTTATAAAACTATATTTAACGGAGGGATTAAAATGAAAGCACCTGAATTTTGTTTACCAAACCAAGATGAAACAGAAATTTGCTTAAGAGACTTATCTGGAAAATGGGTAATTTTATATTTTTATCCAAAAGATAATACTCCAGGATGTACTACTGAAGCATGTGATTTTACAGAAAATTTAGATTGGTTTGAAGATGAAGATGCAGTAATCTTAGGAGTTAGTCCAGATAGCCCTAAAAAACACAGAAACTTTATAGAAAAAAAAGATTTAAAAATTACACTTTTAAGTGATGAAAACAAAGATGTAATTAAAGCTTACGGGGCTTGGGGAAAGAAAAAAATGTATGGAAAAGAGTATGAAGGTGTGATTAGAAGCACATTTATAATAAATCCTGAAGGTGAGATTGTAGCAGAGTGGAAGAAGGTAAAAGTAAAAGGGCATGTAGAAGCTGTAAAGGAAAAGTTAAAAGAATTAAAGGGCGAATAATGATACTTACACTTGAAGTAAAAGATGAATTTTTACCAAAATTAACTGAGATTTTATCTCAGTTTTCTACTAATGTAAAAATAAAAGATGAAAATTTAGAGTATGATCCATATTTTTATGAAAGAAAAAAAGAGTTAGAAGATATTATGGCTAATTCAAATACTATATCTTTTGAAGAATTAGAAAAAAATTTTAATAAAAGATTTAATAATGCAGATTAAGTTAGAAAAAAAGTTTGAAAATTCTTTTTTTAATATTTATGAATATATAACTAAAGATAAAAAAAGTGCAGCGAATAAATTTAAAGCTAATCTTTTTAAAACAATTCAAAATTTAATAAATAATCCTTATAAATATAGAAAATCAAGATATTTTGATGATAAAAATATAAGAGATATGATTTTTGAAGGTTATACTATTGTATATAAAATAACACAAGATAGTATTATTATTTTAAATATTTTCAATAAAAATCAACCACCTCAAAAATGAAAATAATTAAAAAAAATATCAAAAGCCTTACAATCAGAGTAACAAATGATTGTGAGGTTTTAGTAACTGCTCCAAAGTTTGTAAGTGATTTTTATATCCAAAGTATAATCGCTAAAAAACAATCATGGATTGATAAACTCCTTAAAGAATGCAAAAAAAATCTATATTTAGGTAAAAGTTATAAGTTTGAGTTTAGTGATGAATTTTATTATTCAGAAGCTAAAGTTTTATTTCATAAACTTATTAGAAAATATCACCCTTATGTGAATAAACCTATAAATAAAGTTAGAATCAAAAAAATGGATTCAAGATGGGGAAGTTGTAACTCCCAAAAAGGGTATATAAATTTAAACCTTTATTTAATCAGAAAAGATATTAGATTTATTGAATATGTAATCTTACACGAATTAGCCCATCTCATCCATCCAAACCATTCTAAAGATTTTTATAGATTTATTGAAAATATTATGCCAGATTTCAAAGAGAGGATAAAAAATGGGATTTGAGCCAAAAAAAATAAAAATAGATGGAAGATTGATTCCTGAAATGGTAAAACAT
>Ga0256843_1000512_pt1 | contig 33211 bp, 32 predicted proteins | sample AlvinellametaG_FD_191572 | JGI IMG/M metagenome (GOLD analysis project Ga0256843, IMG submission 191572) | Pompeii worm associated microbial communities from hydrothermal vent at the East Pacific Rise, Pacific Ocean - Alvinella | ecosystem: Host-associated > Annelida > Integument > Unclassified ...
GGGAGTAAAAAACGTAGGCGTCCCACCTCCAAAATGGAGTTGTCTAACCATTCTATCCGTATCTAAATATTTTGCCCAAATATCAAGTTCTTTTTTTAAATACTCTATATATCTTTTTCTTTTGTCTGCTTTTGAGGTGTATACGACATTACAACCGCAAAAATAACATGCACTTTTACAAAAAGGAAGATGAAAATATAAGCTCAAAGGTTTGTCGCTTTTAAGCTCGTCTATTATATCTTCCGGGGATAACTCCTTAAACTCCACAGCCGTAGGATAGCTCGTATATCTTGGGGCGTGTCTTGAAAATTTACTTAATTTTTTAAAATCGATTCCGCTCATATTATCTCCAATTACATAAATTCTTTGGCAAACTCTTTACCTGCGTTTTCCCATTCATCGAATGATACTACAAGCTCTTTTTTTACTAATTTTTCGTTTTTTAATAGAGCCGCTTTGATTTTAATGGAATCGTCAACCATTAATTTTGCATATACCCCTACCGGAGCGTGACAGCCTAAATTCAACGTATCCACAAAGTCTCTTTCTATCGTTACGCAAATTTGAGTCCTAAAGTCATTTAGAGGTTTTACGGCTTCGATTACCTTTTCGTCGTTAATCGTTTCTATTCCCAAAGCTCCCTGCCCCATCGCCGGTATCATAATATCCGTATCTAAAACCTCAAAATAATTTACGCTTTTTAAAAGCCCGAGTCTCTTAACCCCCGCATACGCCAAAATAATCGCATCGTATTTTCCGTCTTTTAATTTTTTAATTCTCGTATCTACGTTACCTCTTAAATCAGTAATTACCAAATCGTCCCTAAACGCTTTTAACTGCATAGCCCTTCTAATAGAACTCGTCCCGATTACGGCATTATGCGGAAGTTCGGCTAACGTTTCGAAATTTTCGCTTAAAAACACGTCTTCTACCGATTCTCTGACTGGAATAGCCGCAAGCGTAAAATGTTTGGTTTCGTATTGTGTAGGAAAATCTTTCAAAGAATGCACGGCGATTTGCGCTTCACCGTTTAACAACGCTTCTTCGACTTCTTTTATAAACAATCCCTTTCCGCCTATTTCGGCTAACGGTTTATCCAAAATCTTATCACCGGTAGTGGTTACTATTTTTAAATCTACTTCATGTCCTAAATTTTCAAGTTTCGCTTTTACCCATTCGGCTTGCCATAAAGCAAGTTTGCTTCCTCTCGTCGCAATAGTCAGTTTCATCTATTTCCTTTTTTTCTATTATTTTACTAAATTTTAAGCAGTTTTGCGGCATCTTTGGCATGATAAGTAATTATCATATCCGCACCTGCTCTTTTAAAACTCGTTAGGATTTCCATCACTAAAGCTTCATAATCGACCCAGCCGTTAAGAGAAGCGGCTTTTACCATAGAATACTCGCCGCTGACGTTATATACGCATAGAGGTTTTAGCGTGTTTTCTTTAATCGTTTTGATTATATCCATAAAAGCAAGTCCCGGTTTTACCATTAAAATATCTGCGCCTTCTGCCTCGTCTATTAAACTCTCAAGCAATGCCTCTCTTGAATTGGCAATATCCATTTGATACGTTTTTCTATTTTTCGGGACATATTCGTTATCCACGGGCGCACTCTCCGCCGCATCTCTAAACGGACCGTAAAACGCACTTGCAAATTTTGTCGAATAACTCATAATCGGAATATGACTAAACCCGGCACCATCAAGTCCTTCTCTTAACGCCTCGACAATTGAGTCCATCATACCGCTTGGGGCTATCATATCCGCACCGGCTTTTGCGTGTATGATGGCTTGCTGTTTTGAAATTTCAAGTGTAGCGTCGTTATCTACCGTTTTTAATTTAGGATTAATAATTCCGCAATGACCGTGGTCTGTAAATTCGCAAAAACACAAATCCGTAATTACGGCTATTTTATCTCCGAAAGTCTCTTTTATTTTTCTAACGCTTCTTGCAATCAAACCCTCTTCGTCAAGCGCATCACTACCGCAACTGTCTTTTAGCTTTGGAATTCCAAAAAGTATCACAGCTTTAATCCCCAACTCGATACACTCGGCAACTTCGTCCAAAAAACTCTCTTCCCCGAACTGATAAATCCCGGGCATCGATTTAATTTCGTTTTTACCATCAAGCCCCTCTTTTATAAAAATAGGCATTATCAAATCATTTACATGTAAATAGTGTTCTTTAACCAAATCCCTAATATTCGAATTAAGTCTTAGCCTTCTGAGGTTCATTTTTGCTCCCTTAATTTTTTGCTCACTTCCTTACACAAATCGACGAAATATTTTGCGTTTTCTACAGGGACGTCTGGCAAAATTCCGTGTCCTAAATTAAATATATGTCTGTGCCCGTTCATAATTTTAGCTATATTTTCAACCGCCTCTTTGGTAGCGCTTTTGCTATAAAGTCTGGTTGGTTCCATATTTCCTTGAAGGGTGTATTTGTCGTTAAAAATATTTAACGCATAATCCATAGGCGTATTCCAATCCACTCCTATTACGTCAAACTCTCCGTCCATTTGCGGCATATAAAGCCCAACCCCTTTAGAAAATCCGATAACCGGTATATGAGGATATTTATTTTTGAGCTCTTTTGCAATCTCTTTCATATAATTCCATGAAAATTCAAAAAACTTATCTCTCTCAAGAGCTCCCCCCCAACTATCAAAAATCATCACCGCATTCGCTCCGGCTTGTATTTGTCTGCTAAGATATTCAATAGTTTCTTTAGTGTTAAAAGCAAGCAGTCTATGAAGAAGCATAGGATTTGAATAAACCATCTTTTTAATTTTAGCATACTGTTTAGACCCTCTTCCCTCAACCATATACGTCGCTATCGTCCAAGGACTTCCGGCAAATCCTATTAGAGCCTTTTTAGGACTTAATTGCTCTCTTATTAATTTAACGCCTTCATAAACGTAGCTTAATTTTTCATCGGCACTCGGGTCTAAATTATCTATATCTTCTTCATTTGAAATAGTCTTATCAAAAATCGGTCCAACCCCCTTTTCGAATCTTAACGGAAGCCCCATCTCCATAGGAAGATTTAATATATCGCTAAAAAGTATAGCCGCATCAACATCTAAAATATCTATAGGCTGTAACGTAACTTCCGCAACAACTTCCGGATTTTTCGTCATATCGAGAAAATTTCCGATTTTTCTTCTAACTTCCATATATTCCGGTAAATATCTCCCGGCTTGCCTCATCATCCAAACCGGCGTATATTCCGTCTCTTTTCCAAAACACGCATCAATAAAAATCATAATACTCCTTTACTTAAAAATACCTTTTTCCATATGATATTCGCATTTATTCATATCCAAACTCTCACTATTCATTCCAAAAAGCCTTTTTACCGAAGAGACCAATACGTCAACTTCGGCGCTATTTGACATTTTGCGAAGGGTTATATTAGGGTGATGCAAAAAGCGCTTAAATGCATTATGTAAAATTCTCTCGACTTCATCTTCAAGTTCTTTTGGCAAATATTTCTTTTTAACGGCGTTTGTTAAAGCCAAAGAAGCGCATTCGTGAGCTTTTTCTTGTAAAAATTTAATTACCGGTTCGATTGATACGGATTGAAGATATTGTTGAAACTCCTCTACACACTTATCTATCAGCTCGTTTGCAGATTTTACTTCTTGATTTCGTTCTTTTAAATTTTGTTGTGAAATCTCTTTTAAATCATCTATTTTAATTACCTTAATTCCCGAGCATATATTCTCTTCGATATCGCTTGGTATCGCTAAATCAAACCACAATCTGTTAAACGAAGTTGATTTAATATATTCGTTTTTTATAACCGCTTCTTTCGACGCAGTCGCACTAAATAGCAGCCTATAATTATTTACGAGTTTAGGTAACTTTTCAAGAGGGTGAATATCTATGTTTACTTCTTCACCAAGTTCTTCTTTTAAAGCAATGGCGTTTTCTACCGTCCGGTTTACAAGGATAATATTCACGCCCTCTTTAATTAAATTTTTACATACAATCTTCGCCGTATCCCCCACACCTACAACAACGGCGCTATAACCGCTTAAATCTTTAAGTTCTTCTTTCGCTCTTCTAACGGCAATACTCGCAACGCTTACCGGCTTTGCCGAAATATTTGTCTGATTTCTAACTTTTTTGGCGCATTTAAAAGAAAAATGAATAAGCCTTGTTAAATTTTGCCCTATATAGTGCTTTTCATACGCATCGTAAAAAGCTTCTTTTAGCTGTCCCGTGATTTGAGTTTCCCCGACTACCATAGAATCCAAAGAAGCCGCAACCTTAAAGATATGCTTAATAGCTTCTTCCCCTTCGTAAATTTCGGCTTTCACCAAATCTTCTGGCGTTATAACCTTTTTAAAAACTCTATCGTATAATAGTGTCAAATCATGTTTTTTGTCAAAAACGACTTCTATCCTGTTGCATGTAATCAATAAAAAAACTTCTTTAAATTCTTTAAAATCCTCAAGCTGTAATTTAGCGAGTTTTCCTCTTAATTCAACATCGGAATTGCGATAATTAAAACTAATAATATAATACATTTCTACCCTTTTGGCTGATATTCGTTATCTTCTAATTTAACCGGTTTTGAAACTTTATGCAAAATAGCTCCCGCAAGAGTAACGATTACTAAAGCAAACCAAGCCCCCATACCAGCAAAAATAATATTTATCCACCAATAACCGTCCGCAACTCCTTGTCCGTAACTGTGAAGACCTTGAGCGATATAAAAATTCACCCCGAAGTATGTCATAAGAACAAAAAAGAAACTTAAAAAACTAAGCAAAGAGAAGATAAATTCTCCTCTGAGTTTTGGCATCATTTTACCGTGAATCACAAGAGCATAAACAATCATAGTTATTAAACTCCAAGTCTCTTTAGGGTCCCAAGACCAGTATCTACCCCAACTCTCATTTGCCCAAACACCGCCTAAAAACGTCCCTATACTTAATAAAGCAAGTCCGATATATAATGCGATATAGATGATGTTGTTGATTTGTTTTATTTGATTATCCAAATTTTTATATTTTTTTAGTGCGAAAAGTATTAAATTAAGAAGCCCAAGCATACTTCCGACACCCAAAAAACCGTAACTTGACGTAATTACCGCAACGTGTATCAATAGCCAGTAGCTTTTTAATACCGGGACCATATTGGTAATTTGAGGGTCAATATTATTCAGGTGCGCAACCATCATAAACATACCGGCTACAAATAATCCCGCCCCAAGTGCAAGCATAGATTTTCTAAAGAATATAAGCGATGCAAACGCACTACCCCATGCGATGAATACTATTGATTCGTATGCGTCCGACCACGGAGCGTGTCCTGCCACATACCATCTAAGAATCATATTAAGCGTATGAATCACAAGTGCCGCGACACCAATAAAATACAAAACATATTCTGCTGTATATAATCTTTTTTCTTTCAGAATTTCTATAAATCCCAAAATGATAAGTATTAAACCAAGCGTAGCATATACACCTATCAATTTAGGGAATATCTGCCAATGATTGTATCTAAGTTCCCATTTGATTCTCTCATTTGAAGGTAAAATTTTTGCAGAATACTCTTTTTGAATATCGTAAATGTTTTTATGAGCTTTTTTAACGGAATTTACATCGAATTGTTTTAACCCGGTAACCAAGGTATCAAATTGATTCAGATAAAACTTAGCCGTAAAAGGGTCTATTTTTTTCATCATATACAGCTTTTGAATTCCTACCGGAGAATACCATTTATAATTTTCGTTTTTGGCGTTAGGTGTTGGGAAAATTTTAAAAATATCACCGGTAAAAATTAAATAAGCTATATATATTCTTTCGTTTAACTTAATCCACTCTCTTTGGATTTTCGTTCTGTCTTTATCTGGAGTATTAAAAGCTTCGTTTATTTTATCGTTATATTTTATATTTCCGTCTGGACCGAAAAACGCCAAATAACTCGCATATTTGCCTTTTAAGTGCATCATTTTTCTAATTGTAGGGTGCCCGACGTAAATTAAAGGAACTTTTTCAAACACTTCCGGATACGACAGCATTCCGCTTACAAGCTGATTGTAATTCATACCGTATAGTTTCGTGGTTTTGGTTATTTTATGTATTACCTCTAAATCAAGCGTATCCATAGGTTCTATTCTACCCCGCTGTTGAACCAAAATTTTAGAAAACTCCTTAGACGTCTCAAGAGATTTTTTGGCATATTCATCAACACTCATCGCATGCGAATACACACCAAACAACGACAACATCAAAACAAACCCGAAAAGCCCGCTGTTTTTTAGTTTTTTTACCGTTAACATAAATCTACTCTTTTTATAAAACATACTTGTAAAGAATCCGACTGCCAAAAGAATATATCCAAGATAAGTAATCCACATTCCCGGGTCGTGATTTACCGATAAGATACTACCTTGTTCGTCCGGAAAATAGCTCGCCTGATAAAATCTATACCCTTTATAAACCAAAATATGGTTCATATAAATATGAAAAGGAAACGACTTTTTACCGTCTATTACGGTTACGTAACTGTCATAAGAACTTGGTTGCATACTTCCGGGATATTTTCTCATGACAAATTTGTCGAGTTTAATTTTAAATCCCAAATCTACTACTTCTTTATCGGAAGGGTGCGCTTTGTTTTTAATTACCACCACTTCGCCTTTTACTTCTCCGTTTCTTAAAAAGAGTTGACCTTCATAACCGAAATACCTCGTAATCGCCGCACCGAGCAACATTACCAACAATGCCGCGTGAAGAATAAAAATAGGAGGTTTTTTATATGTTTTATATTTGAATAAAACACCTATTAAATTTATACCTATCAACCACATAATCAATTCAAACCAAAACGTCCCATAAACGTTAACCCACGCTTCGGTATCTGTTTTCATAAGCGTGGCGCTTATTTGCGCCACCAAAAAAATTAACGATAAAACAACCGTGGTTTCCAATGAAAAAAATACGTTACCGAGCTTCTTAATCATTTCCCCGCCTTAAAGTGATTATTGATTTGTTGAAGAGTAGAAAGGAAAACATTAGGAGGTCTTGAGCCAATCATTCTAAAATAGAGCTCACCGTTTGGTTTAATAAAAAGAATAGTCGGCGTAGTGCCTGTAAAATATGAAGAAACTTCCAACGGTATGGAATCTTTATCCGCCAAATAAAAGACCGGAACAAAATTTTTATTTATATAATTTGCAACTTTTTCATCGGTATAAACGTGGGTAGCCAAATATCTACAAGGAGGACAATGACTTAAAGAGACATCAACCATAATCAATTTATTTTCTTGTTTTGCAACCTGTTTAGCCAAATCATAACTCATCGCCCAATTGACTTTACCACTCCAATCAAACGCAAAGAGATTTAAAACGAACAACAAAAATAGCAATAATTTTTTCATAGCAAACCTTTTTTTATGTATTTTAACAAAAATTTTACCTTTTGTAACGGGTTTTTAAATTAAATTTATATAAATATTAATTCACCGAAAGTATTGAAAAAAGGGGAAGAAGAAGATTAGTTTTCGTTTAATTTATCCATTAATCCCGGGTGAGCGAAATTAGTCATAGTATGGTCGTTATGACAATCCACACAACTAACGTCTTGTCCGCTGTTTTTTGCCGCCCAATAGAATTTTTCATGAATCTCTTTTACGTTTTCGGAAAGTCCTGTGGATTTTTCAGGCTCTTCTATTCCTTTATGGCATTCCAAACAAGCACTGTCGTATACGTAATGTTTCATTTCCCAAAAGTTTTCTTTAAAATCCACTTTGGAAATAATACCGAATTCGGCTAATGCGTCCCTTGTTCCGCTGATACCTTTTGCAATCAAATATCCCATTAACGATTTTTTAGGCAAGTGACAATCCGTACAGTGATGAACTGCGAATCCTTGAGGATTATTTCCACCATGAACACTGTATTCAAATGTTTCGACCATCGGTTTCATGGTATGACAACTTACGCAAAAATTAGGCTTTCCTGTTACGTCCACCAAAACGGCGGCAATATAGGAAATACCCAACCCTACAATTACACCAACGATAATAGCTCCAAGTGTTGCTTTTTTCATTTTTTCCCTTTTTTTGTAGAATTATAAAGAACAAAAGTGCTAAAAAAGTGCTAAATTCCTATTCGTTATTCCCTATTTTTATTACGAACACCGCACCTTTTGACGAGTTATAAGCATATAATTCGCCGTTAAAATGTTGCGTTATTATAACTCTACTCATATAAAGCCCTATTCCGGTCCCTTGAGATTGAAATTTGGTCGTAAAATAAGGTTCGAATATTTTATCTTTAATCTCTTCGGGAATTCCACCGGCGTTATCTTCTATTTTGATAATATCATCGTCGATATATATCCAGATTTTTTTATTTTCTATATTTCTCTCTTTTAAAACGTCTATTGCATTATTTAAAATATTCAAAACAACTTGAGAAAATTCGCTTTTGAAACCTTTTATGGAATTGTCTTTTTTTATCAATACATTAATTTCGACACTGTTTTGTTTAATCCTACTCTCCATCAATTGAATCGCTTTTTTAATTATTTCCGAAGGTAAAAACTCCTCTTTTTTAGAGTCCTTTTTAAAAAAATTGGTAAAATCGTCTATGGTTTGCGACATATACTCGATTTGAGAAGAAGCTCTGTTTTTAAATTTTTCAAAAAATTCATCGTCTAATTTTTTGTTTTTATATGCCATCTCGAGATTTTGAATCAACAGTGAAAGCCTCGTTAAAGGGTGTCTCCATTGATGAGCTATATTACCAAGCATTTCTCCAAGGGCGGCAAGTTTGCTTTGATGCATTAAAATTTGGTCTTTTTCTTTGGTTTTTCGAATTTCTTCATTAACTTTTTTATCGAGTTCTTTATAAAAATTATATAAAGGCTTGGAAAAAAATACCCCCAGCGGAATAGCTAAAAATATAGAAATAAGCACCATAACCATTGCGAGTTTTTGGGAAATAGAATTTGTTTTGTTAATTAGTTTTTTATTTTGTATAAACACGAGCTTATATTTTTTATTTAAGGTTATTACATAAATATCGTTGGTTACGAATCTATTCTTGGCATGTCTTATTCTATCTGCAAGAGTATACGTAAAAATATCAAAAACACTCTTATAATTTAAAAAATTACTATAATAAATCTTCCCTTCTTTGTCTATTAACAACAAATTATAAAAATTAGACGACCCGAAAAACGGTTTTATATATGATTGAAGAACTATATATCCGTTTTTTTTATTATTATGAATAGGCGCAATCGTTTCAAACAATAAACCTTTGGGACTCATTTTCTCTTCGGTTAAAAATTTATCGGTTTTTTTTATTTTAATATCACTACTTTCCATACAAATAATTTCATTATCTATTTTTCTACATTCCACTACCGGTTTTGCCGAAGCGTCGGCATACATTATTTTTATAAAATCACCGTTTGCCGAAAGAAATATTTTAAAAATCGAAGAAACGATTTGGGGATTAAGCTCGAAATTACCGGTAAAAAGCTCACTTTCAGCCAACGCCAACGTGCTTTTTTTTATCATATTTTCTTTATTTTTATATATATTAATTATATTTTCCGCCGCTATTTTGACTTTATCTTGAAATTCCCTCGTCGTAATTTTATTAAAAAAGAAAATACTGATATACGTCAAAGACATTACTATCAAAAACGCATAAATAACAAAGGCGAAGGTTATATCGAATTTAAAATCGTTACTGTTTCTCAATTTTATAACCGCTCCCTCTGACGTTTTTAATAAAATTGTCCTGCAGTTTGGCTCTTAGTTTCTTAACTTGAGTCCTAAGCGTATTATCGCATACGCTCTTCTCTTCCCAAATATAATCTTTTAACGTTTCGGTATCCACCACTTGCCCTATATTTTTAACCAAAATTTCCAAAAAATATTTTTCATTCGGAGTCAAATCCACCTCTTTTCCGCAATAAAAAAGTTTTAGATTTTTAACATCGAATTCGTAATCGTCGGTGATTTTAACTTTGTTGGTTTTTTTGAAAACAAGCCTTTTTATTCTAAGTTCGAGTTCTTTTAAATCAAAAGGCTTTTTTATATAATCTGCCGCTCCAATCTCAAAGGCTTTTTCAACATGATTTATATCCGAATACGCCGTAATAAATATAACCGGCACGTCGCTTGCGTATTTTTTTAATTCGTTATAAAACTCATAACCGTTCATCTCCGGCATATTTATATCAAGTAAAAAAATATCGTAATGACTCGGATAAACTTCTTCCAACGCTTTTAGAGGCGAATCGAAATAATCGACTCTATTATTTTGCATTTCAAGATAATCTTTTATGCTTTCACCTATAAATTCATCGTCTTCAACCAAAAGAATTTTCATTAAAAACCTTTAATTTTTTTATGAATATTATAACAAAAACTTAAAACAAAAGTGCCAAAAATGTGCTTTGAATTAATTTTGATGTTAATTTTACATGATTTTAATACAAAAAAGTAGTATCATTATTTGTGTAAAAAGCAAAAAAGGAGTGCTTATGTCTATGAACAGAAGAGAATTTTTAAAAACAACGGCGGCGGTTGCGGCGGCAAGTGCGGCTGGAATTACGATTCCAAGCGAAGCGCAAGCGGCTCAAAACCCTGCTCAAGATTGGCAATGGGATAAAGCGGTATGTCGTTTTTGCGGTACCGGTTGCGGTATTATGGTTGCGACAAAAGACGACAAAATCGTAGCTGTAAAAGGTGACCCTGAAAGTCCTGTTAACAGAGGTATTAACTGTATTAAGGGGTACTTCAACGCTAAGATTATGTATGGTGCTGACAGATTGACTCAACCGTTACTTAGAATGAACGATAACGGTGAGTTCGATAAAAAAGGTAAATTTAGACCGGTTAGCTGGAAAAGAGCGTTTGACGAAATGGAAAAACAATTCAAAAAATACTATAACGAATTGGGACCTACTGGTGTAGCTGTGTTCGGTTCTGGACAATACACCATTCAAGAAGGTTACGCGGCTGTTAAACTCGTCAAAGGTGGGTGGAGAAGTAACAACATCGACCCAAATGCGAGACACTGTATGGCAAGTGCGGTCGTAGGATTCTATCAAACGTTTGGTATAGACGAACCGGCTGGTTGCTACGACGACATCGAAATCACCGATACCGTATTCGTATGGGGAGCTAATATGGCGGAAATGCACCCTATTTTATGGTCAAGGGTGAGTGACGCCAAATTAAACAATCCAGATAAATATTTTATAGTAAACCTATCCACATACAGAAACAGATGTTCGAACTTAGCGGATATGGAAATTATCTTTAGACCTAACACAGACCTTGCGATTATGAACTATATAGCAAGAGAAATTATCCACAGAAATGCCGTAAATTGGGATTTTGTTAAAAAACACACCATATTTGCCACTGGTACGGTAGATACCGGATATGGTATGAGAGAACCAAGCGTGGCTAAAAAACTTGGATATTCCGATAAAGAAATGCAAACAATCTCAAAACAAGCGGCTAAAATAGTTACTAAAGAAGAAGGCGTTGCACTTTCACCAATAGGTAAATGGAAAGCTGGCGACGAAATGGAAATGAAACACAGAAAAGGCAAAGCGCCGTTCTGGCATTGGGAAATCAGTTTTGAAGAATTGAAAAAAGGTGTTGAACCTTATACATTAGATTACGTAGCGGAAGTAGCAAAAGGCGACCCTGACGAATCAATAGACAGTTTCAAAAAGAAACTACAAAAATTAGCTGATTTATATATCGACCCGAACAGAAAAGCGGTATCTTTCTGGACTATGGGATTCAACCAACACGTTAGAGGAAGCTGGATTAATGAAATCGTATATACAGTTCATTTATTATTAGGTAAACAATCACTTCCTGGTAGCGGTGCGTTCTCTCTAACCGGTCAACCGAGTGCGTGTGGGACAGCAAGAGAAGTAGGTACGTTTGCACATAGACTTCCTGCCGACTTATTAGTAGCTAACCCTAAACATAGAAAAATTACGGAAAAATTATGGCATCTACCTGAAGGTACGCTAAATCCAAAAGTTGGTAGCCATTTCTTAAAAATCATGAGAGACATGGAACAAGGTAAAATCAAATGGGCATGGGTTCACGTAAACAACCCTTGGCAAAATACCGCTAACGCAAACCACTGGATTAAAATGGCAAGAACTATGGACAACTTTATCGTAGTTAACGAAGCCTATCCTGGAGTCAGTGCAAGAGTTGCCGACTTAATTTTACCTGTGGCTATGATTTATGAAAAATGGGGTGCTTACGGAAACGCGGAAAGAAGAACTCAACATTGGAGACAACAAGTAACGCCTCCTGGTGAAGCTATGCCTGATTTATGGACTATGATGGAATTTTCTAAAAGATTCAAATTAAAAGAAGTATGGAAAGAACATAAACTTCCAAATGGTACAGTACTTCCAAACGTGCTTGATAAAGCAAAAGCAATGGGATACGACCCTGAAATGACTCTATTTGAAGTTCTTTACAATAGACCGGAATATCGCAAAAACTTCCCATGGCCTGACCCGATAGCCAAAAATCCTGGCACCGGAAAACTACATCAAAACACCGAAGCGGCTGGTGACGGAAGAGAAATCATCGGAACAGACGGTAAACCATGGAAAGGTTACGGATTCTTTGTCCATAAAGCTCTTTGGGAAGAATACAGAAAATTCGGTATCGGACACGGACACGACTTGGCTGATTTCGATACTTATCAAAAAGTTAGAGGTTTAAGATGGCCTGTAGTTAACGGTAAAGAAACCAAATGGAGATTTAACGCGGATTATGACCCATATGCAAGAAAATATGCTAAACCTGGTGAAAAATTTGCATTCTACGGTCCATTACTCAAAAAAATCAAAAGAGGTGATTTAAAAGGACCAATCGCAAGCAAAGGAAAAATCAACCTTGCAAACAAAGCCAAAATTTTCTGGAGACCGTTTATGGTTCACCCTGAGGATCCTAAATACGATAAAGACGGATACAATTTCTGGCTATGTACGGGAAGGGTGCTTGAACATTGGCATACCGGAACTATGACTATGAGAGTTCCTGAACTTTACAGAGCAATGCCTGAAGCTCTTTGTTATATGAACCCTAAAGACGCTAAAGCATTAGGCGTTCAAAGATTCGATTTGGTAGTAATCGAATCAAGAAGAGGTAAAGTTAAAGCAAGAGTCGAAACAAGAGGTAGAAACAAACCTCCAAGAGGATTGGTGTTCGTTCCATGGTTCGACGAAAAAATCTTAATCAATAAAGTTTGTTTGGACGCAACGTGTCCTATGAGTAAAGAAACCGACTATAAAAAAGCGGCGGTTAAAATTTACAAAGCTTAAGGATATTAATGGATAACAAAAGACGCTCGTTTTTGGTAAACATGGCGCAAGCGGCGGCGGCTTCGACCGTTGCCGCAACTATTGTGGGAGGTTTTGTTGAAGAAAACAAAAACAAACCTTTAACGTTAAGACCTCCTGGAGCCTTAAAAGAAGAAGATTTTATAAAAACATGCATCAGATGCGGTTTGTGTGTCGAAGCATGCAAAAACAGAGAAAATAAAGTCGTAATCGACGGAAAAGAGATAGAAACTTTAAAACTTGCGGCTCCAAAAGACAATGCGCCGATAGGAACGCCTTACTTCATAGCAAGGACGGGACCGTGTTTTATGTGTGACGACATACCTTGTATGTATGCCTGTCCTACGGGAGCGTTAACTCCCGATATGTGCAAAAACGACAAAGGCGAAGTCGCCATAGACTATGCCAAAATGGGCGTCGCGGTAATAGACCCGAGCAGTTGTATCGCCTTTTGGGGATTACAATGTACGGCTTGTTACAGAGCATGCCCTGAGCTTGACAAAGCTATTACAATCGAATGGAAACAAAACAAACGCACCGGAAAACACGCGTATAGAATCCCCGTAGTTCATGAAGAGGCATGCACGGGGTGCGGAATGTGCGAAGAAGCTTGCGTTACCGAAAAAGCGGCGATTAAAGTATTCCCAAGAGACGTATTTTTAGGTAAAGCGGGAGACAGATACGTAAAAGGCTGGGATAAAAAAGACCAACAAAGGGTAAAAGACGCTTCGACAAACACCAAAACTGTTACCGGTCGAAGTGACAAAAGCGCGATTGATAATTTAAACGAAGGAATAAAATGGGATCAATAATTAAAAACAGATACCTAATCCTAAGACGCATAACCCAGCTAACGATACTGTTTTTCTATTTTGCCGCTAATGCATATGCATGGAAAATTTTAGTCGGAAATTTAAGTTATTCCAAGCTTTTCAACACCATTCCGTTAGCCGACCCGTTTGCTGTATTGCAAATGCTGTTTGCCGGAGCGGTAATAAGTTCGGACTTGATTATAGGGACCCTGATAGTTATACTCTTTTACGCGATAATAGGCGGAAGAGCATATTGTAGTTGGGTTTGCCCAGTTAATATGATTACCGATTTAGCCGCTTGGGTTAGACGCAAAACGAACCATGAAAAAGACAACATAATAAACACGACTAAAACAAGAAGTTTTAGATTCTATTTTTTAGTGTTTTTACTTATTACGTCCGCTTTGGTATCGGCGGCGGCGTTTGAATTTATAAATCCGATAGGAATCTTTACGCGTTCGGTTGCGTTTAGCGTAGGATTCGGGTGGATATGGCTTGTTGCCATATTTTTATTTGACGCTTTTATCCTAAAAAACGGCTGGTGCGGACACGTATGTCCCGTAGGAGCTATGTATAGCGTTATAGGAGCTAAAAGCGTCATTAAAGTAAAACATAACAAAGACAATTGCACCAATTGCGGTAACTGTTTAACCATATGTCCCGAACCGCAAGTATTAACGCCTATTATTAATAAAAAAAGTGGTTTTATTGAAAAAATAGAATGCACCAATTGCGGAAGATGCATAGAAGTATGTAACGATAATGCATTACAATTTTCGCTTAGAAACTACATCAACAACTCAAAAGGAGAAAAAAATGAAAAAATTACTAATTAGTTCGGCTCTGATAGCCGGATTTATATTTACCGGTTGTCAAATGGGAAATAATTCTAAAGCCGCGGACGTTAACGGATTGAGAAGCGCGAGCTTAGAGTCTGATTCGCAAAATCTGCCTGATTTAAAATTAAACAACACTCAACCGGTCCCCGGAAAAGTAAAACCTGTTAAATCTGCGTTTTTCGGAGCTCCTCCGACAATTCCTCACAGCATTGAAGGAATGACACCTATTACAAAAAACAACAATATGTGTTTGAGCTGTCATATGCCTAATATTGCTAAAAAAATGCATATTACGCCTATTCCTCCAAGCCATTTCGTAGATAATTTCGAAGGAGACAAAAAAGTCCACCACTTAGCCGGAAGTAGATACAACTGTACGCAATGTCACGTCCCGCAAGCAAAATTAGACCCGGTAAAAGAAAACTTATTCGAAACGTTAAAGAATAAAAAATAATAAATGACAAGACGAAATTTTTTTAGGAGAGCCGTCTCTCCTTTTAAATCTTTTATTTATCCTCCCTACTTCGAAAAAAAAGAAGATTTTTTAAACTGCTATAATTGCGAATCCAAAGAGTGTCAAAAAGCATGTGAAGAATCGATTATTATCATTAACGACGAATATCCTATTTTAAATTTTAAAAAATCCGGGTGCACCTATTGTGATAAATGTGCCGAAGCTTGCACCTTGGACGTATTAAAAAAAGAAAACAAAAAAGAAATAAACGCCGAATTTATCATAAACCCGAAAAAATGCCTTGCGTGGGATAAAATTATTTGCGTTTCATGTCAAGATATTTGCGAAGAATTTGCTATAATATATAACGGAATGTTTAATCCCGTAATCGATACCGAAAAATGCACCGCATGTGGATTTTGCGTATCGGTATGTCCAAACGACGCAATCGAAATAAAAGCGACCTAAAGGTATCTGATGAAAAAATTGATTTTACTTATATTGGGAGTATTTTTATTTGCCCTCTCACCGATAAAAAAAATTACATACAAAGGTTATATTTCCAAAATCGCATACAATAAAACATATCTCGTAGCCGGACTTGAAGACGGGAAAATAGTAATAAAAAATTTTAAAACCCTAAAAACCTTAAAAACGTTAACTCTTCCTAAAATTCATGATTTTATGGGAGATTTGATATCTATGCCTATCTACTCTTTGGATATTTCGCCAAATAACAAAAAACTCATGATTTTAGCTGAGGGAGAAGACGCAAAGAGAGTTTTGTTTATATATGATTTTTCAACTTCGAAAATAAAAAAAATATTCGAAACAAAAGAGACCTTGATGAAAGGTAAATTCATTACAAACGATAAGATATTTTTCGGACTTTTAAGCGATGAAGCTTTGCTTTATTCGATATCTCAGCACAAAAACTTATACAGAACGCAGATAGGAAACTACGTTTTTTCGACTTATGCGTTAAATAAAGACAAAACGCTTGCCCTATTTGGAGACGAAAGTGGAGCTTTAAAACTTGTAAACGTAAAAAACGGCAAAAAATTAAAAGAAATTTCCGGATATAATAAAGACAAAACCCTTAGTTGCGATATAGCCCGAAATCTCGTTATAAACGGTAGTAGTGATATGAGGGTTGGGGTTTATGACATTAAAACCTCATACGCAAAAGTCGAGCTAAAAACAAAATTTTTACCTTACGGCTCTACGTTAAGTCCTAACGCCGCTAAATTCGCCATTCAATACGACGAAAAAAACGACATTGCGGTATATTCTACAAACTCCAAACTCTTATACCTACTAAAAGGACACACGATGGCGCTTAACGGAATAAAATTTATAAATAACAACACAATCATCAGCTTTTCACCGGCTGAAATTCTAATATGGAAACTAAAATAAAGGACAAACATGAATATATCAAGTATCATAGTAAAAACCAGACCCGAACATTACGACGCAGTGTGGGCTAATTTGCAAGAGAGTGAACTTTGCGACATTCATTTCGGAGAAAAAGAAAAAGGAATAATAATCATTACGATAGAAGGAGAATGCGTAGAAGAAGAAATCGAAAAATTAAATCAAATTGAAAACATGCCTTTTATCATAAGTGCGGACATGCATATGAGCTACTGCGAAGAAGAGCTTGAAAAAATGAAAGAAAACATCGACTTAAACAAAACCGTAGAAGAACTTAATACCGATAGAAAAGCCGAAGAAGTCACTTATTTCGGAAGCCTTAAGAAAAAATATTAATACTCCTTTTTCTTTCATAACAAAAAAATATCAATTCCCTTTTTTTAATTTTGATATAATATTATAACTTCACACAAAGGCAGTAAATGAAAAAAGTAAAAATAATAGCAACTCTTGGACCTTCATCTGAGAATAAAATAGAAAAATTAATCCAAGCGGGAGTGGATATATTTAGATTAAACTTCTCGCACGCCGACCACAAAGCGCACAAACAATCTATTAAAGCAATACGAGAGGTATCTAAAACACTAAATTCAAAAACGGCTATCTTGCAAGATATAAGCGGACCGAAAATAAGAATAGGAGAAATTAACGGATTTTTGGAATTAAAAAGAGGCGATAAATTAAGACTTGTAAAAAACAATCCGGAAAGTATTTACGATTTAACTATCAGTTATCCGGAAATAATAGATTACGTAAATGCCGGGGAATACGTCTTTTTTGCAGACGGTAGCATTAGGACTAAAGTTATCGACAAAAGAGAAGATTATCTATTGCTTGAAGTGAAAAACGAAGGAATTTTATCCAGCAGAAAAGGGGTAAACTTTCCTACTTCGAAACTTAAAATTTCGGCTATTACTAAAAAAGACGAAAAAGATTTAATATTCGGGGCAAAAAACGGAGTAGATATTGTCGCAATTTCGTTTGTTAATTCCAAAGACGATATTTTAAAAGCTAAAGAAATTTTAGATTCTCTCAACGCGACTCCTTGGGTAATAGCTAAAATCGAAACTAAACAAGCGGTAGAAAACTTAGACGAAATCTTGGAAGTTGCCGACGGAGTAATGGTAGCAAGAGGAGATTTGGGAATTGAAGTTGGAATAGAAAAAGTCCCGGTTATCCAAAAAAAGATAATCAGAAGAGCCAATAAATTAAAAAAGCCGGTAATTACCGCAACCCAAATGCTACTCTCTATGGTAAATTCGCCTTTCCCTACCCGGGCTGAAGTTAGTGACGTTGCAAACGCGGTAATGGACGGAAGCGACGTTGTGATGCTTAGTGATGAAACGGCTGTAGGGAAATACCCGGTAAAAGCGGTAAACACACTAAAAAAAGTGATTTTAGAAATTCAAAACATCTATCCGTATTATAAAAAATACGAAATAGAGGATACTGACGCTATAGCGGCAAGCGTAGCCGATTTATGCAAAGGTATAGACCCTAAAGCCATTGTCTGTTTTACAAGTAGCGGGACGACTGTCAAAAGTATTGCCAAATATCGACCAAAAGCTCCTATTTACGCCATTACCCATAGTAGCGAAACAAGTAGAAAAATAAATATGGTATGGGGAGTAAAACCAATGTTTGAAATCCCGAAAATTAAAAATCCCGAAAAATTAATTCAAAAATTTAAAGACCTCGCAATTAAGCTTGGCGAATTTAATCCGGGAGACACCGTCATAGTAACAATGGGTAGTTTGGTCGGCAAGGAAGGGACTACCAATATGATTAGGGTTATTGAGATATAATTTTGCTTTTAAGATTTTCGGACCGTGTCTTTAGAATTTTTCCGTCTGGACGTATGAAGAACCTTATGATGGGAGATTCTTCGGCACTTCGTGCCTCAGAATGACGTATTGGTTTACGTCATATTGAGCGTAGCAAAATATATCTCGTTTTGAGATTTTTCGCCACAATGTGGCTCATAATAACGAGATAGCATATGTCACTCTGAGCGTAGCGAAGAGTCTCAAAAAGAGTTCACAAATTGAGAGGAGATTCTTCGGCACTTCCTGCCTCAGAATGACGGGTGGGGGGGGACGTCACTCTGAGCGTAGCGAAGAGTCTCTTTCCCTACACTCTTTACAAATCCCGTAAATATAAAGTTCTTTTTGAGAATCCGGATAAAGCTCGTCTATTTTATCATTTACCAATTCTTTAAGGTCAACATCTTCAACTTTAGAGCATTTTTTACAAACAAAATGTGCGTGCGGAGATTTTTTTATTTCGTATTTGGACTTAGGGTGCAAACATATCTCACTTATGATATTTTCGTCTTTAAGAGCCGTTATATTTTTATAGATGGTAGCCAACGAAATAGAAGGAAAAAAGCCTCTAATATTTTCATATATTTCTTCAATACTTGCATGCCCTTTATTTTCGAGCTCTTTTAAAATTGCAAGTCTTTGAGGAGTTATTTTCAAACTCGACTCCTCCAGCAGTCGTTTTAATTCTTTCATCTTCACCTTTCTTTTCTTTTATCTAAAAATTTGACAAACCTTTAAATAAAAGAAAAGAAGAAATTAAGCGTCTTTAAACGCTTTTACCATTTCTTCCATTTCCTTAACGTCATTTTCGTCGATTAAATCGTTAAGAGTTACATATTTACCCACATTTCCGGTCATCGGTTCGATATCGGTATTTACAGGGAGAGTTTTTTTGCCAGGTTTCCAGTTTGCAGGGCAAACTTCTCCGGTTTTATATGCGTGTTGATGTGCGATAATTTGTCTTACAAATTCTTTAACGCTTCTACCAACTGGTGGTGCTTGAACTTCTTGAGCCACGATTTGTCCGTCCGGGTTAATTAAAAATCTACCTCTTAAAGCAAGCCCGGCGCCTTCAATCATAACTCCGAATTTTCTCGTTACTTCACCGGTAGGGTCAGCGGCTATAGTTAATTTTAGTCCTTCAAGTAAAGGTTCTGTTTCGACGAATCTTTTGTGTGAAAATTTAGTATCAGTCGATACGGCTAATACTTCTACGTCCAATTCCTTCAATAAAGGCAACGCCGCGTTCATAGCCGCAATTTCCGTAGGACATACAAACGTAAAATCCGCAGGATAAAAACAAACCACAGTCCATTTTCCTTTATAATCTTCGCTTGAGACTTCTGTATAATTCCCGCTCTCTGCGTTATACGCTTCCATTTTAAATTCCGGCATATTTTTCAAAACCAATACGCCTTCTTGTGTTTTTACCATTTCTTCCATTGTAACCTCCTCTTTAGTTGTTTGATTTGTTTCGTTGTAATCTTTTTCGCAAGCCATATCAGCCTCCAATCATTAATTTACGTCAAAATTATATTTAATTAAAATTTTTTTGTCAAGGAAAAAAATTATTATTTAGAATAATTTATCCAATTCTACGTTTAAAAAAAGATTTGGGTGTTCGAGTTTTACTTTATCTACTATTTCGTCTATCGAAGAGTATTGGTCGTTTTTCATCTCTTCCAATACCACCGCTTTTACGTCATCGTAATCTATAGGAAATTCGCTCAAAATCGCTTTTTCGAGTTTTAATTCCAAATTTTCTTTCATAATATTTTTAAAGTTATTCATCAATTTTATATAATCGTTTGCATCTAAAGCGATTTTTAATTTATCTTCGATTTTCAAAATCCAAAGAGGAGAATTAAAATCCCCCTCTTTTAACTCGAAGTCTTTACATTCTATTACAGTCTTTTCTTCTAAATCCAATTTTTTAGCTATTTTTTCAGCCAAACCATCAATCCTTTCTGAGCATGTAATCTATTTTCGGCTTCTTGAAATATTATATTAGCATATTTTTCAAAAACTTCTTCACTAACTTCGTATCCTCTGTACGCAGGCAAACAATGTAAAAATATAACGTCTTGTTTAGCCAACGACAAAAGCTCGCTATTAACTTCAAAACCTTTAAAATCGTTTAATCTTTTTTCTTTTTCTTCTTCTTGCCCCATACTAACCCATGTATCGGTAATAACTACGTCGGCATTTTCCACCGCTTTTTTAGGGTCGTTGTAAAAATTAATCTTAGCGTTGCTTTTTTGTGCCAAATCAAGTGCTTTTTGTTTGATTTTTTCATCTATTTCATACCCTTTAGGAGTCGCAATATTCATATCAAATCCCAAAATAGCCGCCATTATCACCCATGAATGCGCCATATTGTTGCCGTCACCCACATATGCGGCTAACGTTTTTTTCGGGGTGTTAAAATCAAATTTATCGAATTCTATCATCGTCATTAAATCGGCAAGCAACTGGACCGGGTGACACAAATCGGTTAATCCGTTAATTACCGGGACTTTGGAGTATTTTGCAAATTCTTCCAATCTATCGTGACCGAACGTGCGTATCATAATCATATCAACCATAGACGATATCACCCTTGCCGTATCTTTAATAGGCTCTCCCCGTCCGAGTTGAATCTCTTTAGAACTCAAAAACAAAGCGTTGCCTCCGAGCTGATTCATTCCCACCTCAAAAGAGACTCTTGTGCGGGTAGAACTTTTTTCGAAAATCATTGCAAGTTGCCTATTTTTTAAATAAGGTTTGAAAATAGCGTTTTTAGTCTCTTTTTTTATATCAAAACCTAATTCGATTATCTCTTTGATTTCGTCTTTGTCATAATCGCAAAGCCACAAAAAATGTCTCAATTTCTATCCTTTTAATATCCTCTAAATGTTTTAAGGTATAATTTTATCAAAAAAAGGAGATTTTTTGGAAATTTCTCAAATCGCCTCTCTTCCTACGAAACACGGAGAGTTTAACATTCAATCGTTTAAACACAACGACAAAGACCACCTCGTAATTTTTACCAAAAAAATACCTCCGATACCTTATGTCAGAATCCATAGCGAATGTCTGACTGGTGACGCGCTGGGAAGTCTTAAGTGCGACTGCGGCGCACAGCTCGAATACGCTCTTAAAACCATTAACGAAAAAGGCGGAATGGTTATTTATTTAAGACAGGAAGGCAGAGGTATTGGACTTTTTAATAAAGTAAACGCCTACGCCCTACAAGATAAAGGACTCGATACCGTCCAAGCCAATCATCAATTAGGATTCGAAGCGGATATGAGGGATTTTAGTATCGTTGAAGAGATTTTAAAACATTTCGGCATAGATAAAATATATCTTTTAACAAACAATCCGAGAAAAATAGCCACGTTTAAAGAAATAGAAGTAGTAAAAAGAATTCCTATTAAAATTTCACCAAACCCCCATAACGAAAACTATCTTCAAACCAAAAAAAACAAATTGGGGCATCTGCTGTGAAAGAGGAATTTAAAATATGCAAAGGTTAAAAATGGATAAATTCGAGCGTTTTACAAAAGAACTTTTGAAATGGAACGAAACTCACAAATTAACAAATTATAAAACCGAAGAAGAAATAAAAGCCCAGATTGAAGACTCTCTTTATCCTCTTGAGAAAATAAAAGAAGCCAAAAGCGCCATAGATATAGGCACGGGCGCCGGATTTCCCGGACTTATTTTAGCGATTGCCATGCCTAAGACTCAATGGCATTTGGTAGAACCGCTAAAAAAAAGATACGCCTTTTTAAATTATATGAAAGTTTTATTGGGATTAAACAACGTAAAAATAATACCCTCAAGACTTGAAGATACGAACATCGAACCGGTAGATTTAATTACATCAAGAGCCGTTATGCCAACAAACGAGCTACTAAATATAGCAAAGCCGTTTACAAAAAAAAATAGTATAATTTTACTATACAAAGGTTCAAACGTATTTGACGAATTAAAAGAAATAAAAGCCGATATAATAAGCAAAGAAAATCGAAACTACGTATTCATAAAGGCAAACAATGGGTAAACTTATATTTTTTGCGGTAATAGGAATCATAATATATTACATAATAAAAGGTAAAGGTCAAAACAAAGAAGAGTATAAAGACGACGCGGAATTCGTCCAGTGCGAAGAGTGCCATACCTTCGTATTAAAAAAAGAATTAAAAGAAAAAAACGGCAAATTAGTCTGCAGGGAGTGTTATGAAAATATTAGATAAACCGTTTTGCAACGAGGAATTTTACTGCGTAAAAACGCTTGAGGATATCAAAAATTCTCCAAATAACGCAACTCTTGTTTTTAATTATTGCGAATCTTCCTTGGAATTGTATAATTTTTGTAAAATCAACAACATTCCTTACGGCGTAAAAATATCTGACATAAAAGAGATGATATTTTGCGCCAATCTTAACGCAAAATATGTTTTTTGTGATACAATAGAAAAGGCAAAAGATTTTCAAAAAATTGCCGATGATTATTTGCTCGATACCAAAATCGTTTTGCTTATAGACGATTTTAACGAAATAAACGATATTGCAAAACATTCAATAGACGCAATTAAATTAAAGGGGACAGAATGAAAAAACCGACCGTTACTCCCACACAAAAAGAAGTGGTATTAAAAGAAGAAGATTTTATCGTATCCAAAACGGATTTAAAAAGCAGAATATTATACGGCAATCAAATTTTTATTCAAATGAGCGGCTATTGCGAAAAAGAGATACTCGGCAAACCGCATAATATTTTAAGACACCCCGATATGCCAAGATGCGCTTTTAAAATCCTATACGACCACATTAAAAACGGACAAGAGTGGTTTGGATTCGTTAAAAATCTAAGAAAAGACGGAGGATATTACTGGGTATTTGCAAATATCTCTCCTACTTACGACAACAACGGAAACATGATAGGATTTTATTCGGTCAGAAGAAAACCAAAAGATGGATTTAAAAACATCATCGAACCTTTATACTCTACCCTCCTCTCCGTTGAAGCGAACGAAGGAATGGAAGGAGGAGTCAGAGCGGTAGAAGAACTTTTGAAATCTCACAATATGACATTTAACGAAGTCATGCTAAAAATTCAAAAAGGAATTATCAATGAACTCTAAAATATTATGTTCCGTATCCGCGGTAATTTTTTTGGTCTTAGGAGCATATACGGGTTATAACGGCGATTACGTATCAGCCGGTATATCGTTGCTTGGTCTTATCACTTCTTTAGGGGTGTTTTTATCCAAAAAAGAACCTTCCGCAAACAAAAACGAGTTGGTCCAAAAAATCGAAAACGTTCTTATAGAAGCGAGCAAAGGCAATTTCGAAGAGAGAATTACCAATATATACAACGACAATCCTCATGCCAAATCTGCATGGGCTCTAAACGATTTGTTAGACCAATTGGAAGCCTTTGAGAGAGACATTAAAGAATCGATAAACGCCGCTAAAAACGGAGTAGATTACAGAGATATCGCTCCTCAGGGTTACAAAGGAACGTTTAGAAGAACGGTAATTATGCTAAACGAAGCGATTGACGCAATCTCCACCGCCCTAAAAGAACAAGCCAGAAGCGAACTTGCGTTAACGCTTAATAATTTAGGCGGCGGAATCAAAACGCAAATTAACGACATCAAAACTTCTCTTGATACGAAATTAAAAGAGTTTATGATTAAAATAGACGAATTATCAGGCGAAATATATGAAGGAGCGGACGCAAGCGCCGCCAAAATCGAAAATCTAACAAACGTATTAAACGAACTTATAGACTTTATCGCTCATACAAACGAAGCGATAAATATGCTCTCGCAACGAACGGACGAAATAGGCAAAATCGTAGAACTAATTACCGATATCGCAGACCAAACGAATCTTCTCGCACTCAACGCCGCTATTGAAGCGGCAAGGGCTGGCGAGCACGGTAGAGGCTTTGCCGTGGTTGCCGATGAAGTTAGAAAACTTGCGGAAAGAACGCAAAAAGCTACCAGTGAAATATCAATTACGATTAAAACGTTACAACAAGAAACAAGTGATATTCAAGCAAATTCCGATAAAATAACGCAAATGGCTACAACTTCAAGAGAAGATATTGAAAAAGTCCAAGAAATGGTTATAGGATTTAGAGACAAATCGTTGGAAAACAGAAGAAACGTAGATTTGGCATTAACAAGAATGCTAATGGATTTGGCAAGAATTTCGCATTTAATATTCAAACTTAACGCCCAAGACGCTATTATCGAAGAAAAAGAAATACTTATTCCTACAGATAAAGAGTGTGATTTTGGCAAATGGCTTGAAGACAAAGAAATTAGCAAAAAAATCGCATGTTTTCCGGAATACAAAAACATTAAAGACAACATTCACAAACAAATTCACGACGTCACAAGAGAAGCCGTCGAATGCACCAAAGAAAAAACATGTATTACCAATAAAGAAAAAACAATTCAACATTTCGAAAAAATCGAAGACCTTTCACACGTTCTTGCTCAAAATCTCGATTCTTTATTCGAAAAATATTCCAAAGCTCCGTGCAAGTGAAGAAATTCAACTTTACGTTAATTCTCCTTCTTCTTCCTTTTATCGTTATTAGCCTAACACTTGTAAATGAAATATCGTATAGGTTATATTTAAAAGAGCTTGTATATATCGGAATAGGAGTTATAGCGTTTATTATTGCGTATATGATTCCGATTAGAAAATTATTATGGTTAATACCGTTTATTTATTGGCTGAATATCGTATTGTTGATTTTGGTTGATTTAGTAGGTATTAAAATACTAGGGGCGCAAAGATGGCTAAAAATCCCTCTTTTAAATATAACCATTCAACCGTCGGAATTTATGAAAACAACGCTTCTTTTAATGCTCGGTTATTTAATTTATAAATATCCTCCGCGTTATTATTATAACTTCAAAGAGTTTTTAAGATTATCGCTATATATTATTTTACCTTTCGTGCTAATCGCCAAAGAACCCGACCTCGGCACCGCTTTAATAACCCTTATCGTAGGTTTTGGGGTCTTATTTATTGTAGGTGTAGATAAAAAAATCTGGATAAGTTTGGGTCTTGGATTTTTAATTTTCGCCCCTATTTTTTACAAATACGTCATGAAACCTTACCAAAAACAGCGAATCGAACATTTTCTAAATAAACCGAGCTATCACGTAAAACAATCCATAATCGCAATTGGTAGCGGAGGAATGTATGGTAAATCAAAAAACGACGCCACTCAGACGCAGTTAAAATTTCTGCCTATAGCAAGTAGCGATTTTATTTTTGCCTATTTAGTCGAGCGATTTGGATTTATGGGAGCGCTCGGTATAATCTCTCTGTATTTTTTACTGATTTATTATCTTTTAACAAAAGCCGAAGAATTAAAAGATGACTATTTCGCAAAGGTTATGTTTGCCGGTGTCGGACTTATGCTGTTTATCTATTCATATATCAATATCTCCATGACGATGAATTTCGCTCCGGTAGTCGGAGTGCCTTTGCCGCTAATTAGCCATGGAGGCACGAGTTTTATAAATTTTATGATTTTATTTGGAATTTTAGAAAATCTGATAAGCAAAAAAGAGTTTATTCATACATACGGAGTTAAATAATCCAATCTTTGGTTTAATCTATAAGTGCATAAAACCACTCCAACAGCGTAGGCTTTTAACAAAGTAGAAAGCTTAAGTGACAGACACCTAGTTTACTAAAACAATGGTGCCCAGGGACGGAATCGAACCGCCGACACAGGGATTTTCAGTCCCTTGCTCTACCGACTGAGCTACCTGGGCAAATGGTGGACTCGGCAGGACTCGAACCTGCGACCAACCGGTTATGAGCCGGTTGCTCTAACCAACTGAGCTACGAGTCCGTTAATTAACGGAGTGAAATTATAACTATTTTTGAATTTAATTTCAAGAGTTAAAGCAAACTTTTTACAAAATTTACGATTTTCTCTTCATCTTCGTATTTAGCGGTTTTATTTTCGATTTTAAACGGATAATAAACTATTTCGCTTAAATGCGTTTTTCTTAGTTTTTTCAAATAATCCGCATTTAATCTAAACGCGCCTATTTCTATCGGGATATGTTTTAAATCCAAATTATCTTTTAAGTATGTAATAAAATTTCTATATATTTGATAAAAATTAGGGGTTTTTATAATCGGGTCGATTGCCAACTCTATCCTATATCCTTTAGAAATCGCTTTTTGTATCGCTTTTATTCGTTTTTCGAGAGATGGAGTCTTTTTTTCAAATTTTACGATTTCCGAAGGATTGAGAGAAAAAGTCAAAATAAAATTTTTAGGAGGATTATCGGGTAATTTGTCTACGTTTGCCGATTTAGTCCTCGACTCTATCAACAAATCTTCTCTGCGTCTTGCCAAATCTATCCATTTTTTATGAAAAGGATATATACCTTCATATGCCAATAAATCGGTTTCGTAACTGATAGGGACAAATGCGTTTTTTAATTTTTCCGCAGAGGCTATAAAATCGTCTTCGTTAACGAAAATCACGCTATATCCGGACGGAAATACGCCACCTAAATAACAGTATTCGCAATTATACAAACACCCCAAAATCTGGGTCGAATAATAAAAATTTTCATATCCTCTCGAATTACAAAACTTCGAACCTTTATATAAAAAATTCTTATCTTTCTTTGCTAAAATCAATACGTTTTTGCTTTTTTGATAATTAAAATTTTGCCGCGAGCGGTTAAATATGTCTTTATAGTGATTAATTTCTATTATATCGGGCGAAAAATTATTAATTATGTGTGAAGTTATATTATAATTAAATATATCTTTTTGGATATAGCAAACCAAACCGACTCCTTTTTAGGCGTAAGTTTAACAAAAAGGACCTATAATGTTAAAAAAACTAATAATTTTATTAGCCTCGCTTTTATACGCTCAGACAATATATAGCGCCGGCGATTTATGCTACGGCAATATACAAGAAAGCGGCGATTGCAGTGGAGCGTTAAACGCTAAATGTATTAAAATGATGGATATAATAAACATTTCCCAAAACCCAACAAGTGACATAACTATAAATTATAACGACGATTCTTTCGTATCCATCGGTACGGATTGCGGCGTAATCCCAGATAGTGAGGGTCAATGTGAAGGAGGAGGAATATTTAATCCTTTCGGAAGTGAAGTTACCTATACACTAAACCCTACACTATCTCACGACGATAAAGTTACCATTTGGTATTCGGTTCTTGGAAGTTTGAATTTTTTTAACGGCAATTATTTTACCGTCAGTTACGACAAAGACGGAATAACCTATACCGGAAGACTCTATGCATGCCCCACTCCTACGGACACCACGCCCTCTCCGGCTGTTACAAGCCGATGTAACACATTTACTAACGTATTGCAAACAAGAAGCGACAATGCTTTAATATATGACGGAAACTCGCGTCCTAAAACTCTTTCTTATATTCATGATTCGCCAAACTGTATTTTAAATTCTACATACGTTTACAACGACGGAACTCACGGACTCAAATGCGACAACGGCGAATTTGCGATTGCAAGCGGCATGACGGCACCTTCTATAAACGTTAATTATACCTACAACGCTACAAATACCAGCGTAGACGATTCCCCAACCACCTCTACCAGAAAAATCACAATTTCAAGGGACGAAAAATTATACTACCCGGAATATAAAGAAATCGATATGGATTATAACGGCGGATACGAGGTTAAACTTCCGGAAAACGCAACTAAAAAAATCAACAAATTAACAAATAACAACTCAGACTATATTTTTGAATATAACGCCAATCACGATATTGACATAGGCATAATAGAAACAAACGGTGATTCGAAAATCGCTAAATTCGAATTTACCGATATTCCTGATAATATTAACATCTATAAAATAGACGCCAAATCGGCGATTCAAGGCGAGTTTATAGCAAATAAAGCGATAAATATCGAAGAATTGGACCCGGCTAAATATTCAACTTATATCGTATTAAAAGCACCCGAGGTTAATATCAACGATTTATCGTTTAAAGAATACGGAAGCGGCAACGCTACGGTCGTAATTTATGCCGACAATATAAATATTTATAATATCGATATGGCACAAAATTCAAAACTAATCATACACCCTTATTCAACCGACAAACCTCTGACATTTAATGCAAACAACATCACCACCTCCTCTTCGAGTCAAATGATTGTGGATAGCGGAAATTATTATGTTAAAAGTTTCGAAATTAAAGACAGCGGCAACGGTAGCGTCATTAAAGCATCAAAAATCGACCAAAAAGTATATTTAATTACGGAAAGTTTGGATTTGGGAAGCGAAAACGCAATCAATTCCGATAGTGTAAACGATTTTGGAAGCAATCCTGCGGGGAATTTTTTGATATTCGTCCATCACGATTTAACCACTGGAGGCGGAGGCTGTAGAATCAATGCACTCGTTTACGTAGAAGACGACGTAACACTCGGGTCTCCTACCTACGTAAAAGGTGCCATTTCATCAAATGGAGACATCGTAATAGGCAACGGATCGCATTTTTATTGGGACGATAGCGCTAATGACAGCGGTTTTGGCAGATGTAGCGGCACTTCGGCAACTACGGGAGGAATTTTTAACGTAGTCGAACCAAGCTTTAACTCCACCATAGACCCTATAGACGACGCTCAAAACAATATTCAAACCAAACGTGTAAATCAAATTTTTCAAATGAAAGTATTAAAACTTGGAGACGATAACGAAACCTTAACGAGTTATAACGGAATAATAAGCACCGATATTATACAAGACCCTCAAGACGACCCTAATAAATGCCAAACTAATCCTACAATCGGCAACAGCGACAGATACGTCATATTTAACGGCGAAAGCGAAAAACTCTTTTCCACTTCATCAAATCAACCGATACAAAAAGCCCGCTTTAGAATAAGATACCTAAGCGACGGTGAAGGAATTATAAAAGACAACGACAACGATTGCTCGACAAAAACATACAAATGCGCTTGGGGGTTACTTGGAATCATAGGTCAAAACAAATACGGAAGTTCGTGTCCTAACAATTCGGCTAATATCTACTGCGATATGACATGTGCCGATAAATGTGATTACAAAAAAAATAAAGACAACACAAAAGAAAACGACACCGCTACGGCGGATTGTTGGAACTGTCTGTTCGCAAATTACTCAAAAAGCGTATGTAGTCGCGACAATTTCGCTATAAGACCAAAAGCCTTTTCAATTTCGCCGATACATTCCAAATTAATAGCCGGGAAAGAATACAATATAACTATTCAAGCCATAGACGAAAACAATAATACAATACCTACATTCAACGCAACCGAACCAGTCAAACTCGAAATTTCGGACGTCAAAAAATGTCTAACAGACTTTAATGCCCTGCCTACTACATTAGAGTTTAAAAACGGCGTTGCTACGTTGCCTTTAACGTATAACGAGGTCGGAGATATAAACTTAACGATTTCCGAAGTTAAAAACTCAAGCGAATACGCCGCGGTAGACGAAAAAGACACAACCGACGACAATTTGTTAATTTCAAGCGACAGCGCAATTATTTCGGAATTTATACCTAAAGAATTCAAAATAGACGCATCTTTTAAAGGTATCGATTCGGCTCCTTTCGTTTATATCTCAAACGACATGAATATGAGCGGACATCTTGATATAAACATTACCGCAATAAACGCAAACAATAAAACACTCAAAAACTACAACTCCAAATGTTACGCCAGAAATTTCGATTTGAATATTAGCTATGCACCGATAGACACTACAAACATTAAAAATTTAACCAATCTAAACTACGAAATAAATTCAACCGCATACCCTTCATTAGCGCCAAATAATCAAATTAGCGTTTCGCTTAGCAAAGATTATTTTAAAAACGGAATGGGAGAAATACCAGTAAAACTAAATTTTGCAAAAGATTACAGACATTACATAAAAGAGTTCAATCTAACTATCAACGATATTACAATCATCGATGCAAATCAAACAAAAGGCGAGTTTACTACACCTCTTACTCTTTCATACAGATACGGCAGATTAAAATTCGCAAACGTAGTTTCATATAACGCAAACGCGAAAGCAAAAGTAATATACGAATATTTTACTAACGAAGGGTGGAAACAAAACACTCTTCACACCAATAAAGATTTTGGGACGATTCTTGGGTTTTACCCTCCGGCAAGTGTCGATAATGTCGATATAAACATTAGCGCACCAATTAAAAACGGCGTCCAAGAAATCGAATATATTAATCTAAACAACCGATTTCCGTATAGCGTAAAAAAACATCTCAATATAAACAGTTGGCTATGGTATCACCCGTTGGCAGACCCTACTCATTATCTGCCTCCGTCTTCTTCCAATACCGATTGTTTAACACACCCTTGCGTAAAAGTGGATTTTTTAAACAACGCCGCAAAATGGGGAGGGGTAAATTCTACTACAAATTCCAAATTTGACACTCAAAACCGTACGACAAACATTAAAAGCGTAAATGTAGACACTAACGCTTCAAAATCACAAGTTAAAAAGCTAAATTGGTAATTTTATCCTTAAGGGTTTTTATAAACTCTTTTGCTTCTTTTTTATTATTCAGTATAACTTTTTCAAACGGAATGTTATTAAGTTTCATGTAAATTAAAAGATTTTTTAATTCGTTCTTTTGATAAAAGGTTAAATCGCAACTATTCAAATACTCTTCTATCTCGGTTACAAACGACTCTTTTTCTTCTTCAAGGTTTTCCTCTATTACATGCAAATGGGATTCTATTAGCTTAGGGACGATATTTTTGTTGAATGTTACATTTGGCGTATCGCTAACGATTTTATATAACAAAATTTTTTCAACACTCAAAAACTTATAACAAGCTTCGAAAAAACCGGACGACTCCATATCCACAAGCGGATAATATTTTTCTGCTTTTGAGAGACAAAAAAGATTTGCCGACCCCTTTATAAACTCGGGATAATAATCAAACCCGCTGTCTAAATCCGTAATTTTATTTATATAAAAACCTTCCCCAACATCATATACGCTACTGCCGCAAATACCGAAATTTATTGTTTTATAAGGATACTTATGCAAAAGCAACGCCGTATTTATCGCACATTTTACTTTTCCGCTTCCGGTTATAATCAAGTTCATTTCGTCGTTTGAATAAATCCCGTTTTTATTCTTTAACCGGAATTTTTTTATTATACTTTCAGCTTCTATTTTTAAAGCGGTTACAATATTTAACATACCGACCTTTTTTTGAAATTATAACAAAGGAGATTTATGTCTAAACTTGCTTTATACAAAAAACTTATTTTAAAAAAAGAGTATTTTTTAGCCCATGAAGCACTCGAAGAAGAATGGAGAAAATTAAAAAAAACCAACAACAACCTCCAATATGCATACAAAGGTCTAATAAACGCCGCCGTTAGTCTCGAATTAAAAAAAAGAAACAAAAGCTCATACTCTAAAGCGTGGAAAAATTTTGAAAAATATAAAAATTATTATATCATTAACAATGAAATATTTTTAACGTATATATTCGTCCGTAAATTCAAACCCTAAAGGATTAATATGAATTTCTTTTTAAAATTTTTTAAGGAATTAAACACCGCCGAAAACGAAAAAGCAATAACGCTTGCTCTCGCATTCGGATTAATAGGCGGATTTTTGCCGTTTTTTAATATTTTTAGTTTAATAATTTTTATTTTGGCTTTTATTTTAAGAATACCTTTTGGCTTGTATTTGGCAAGTCTTAGCGTATTTTCAATAGTCGGATATTTTTTAGACCCGATATTCGCAAAAACTGGATATATTATCCTAACTACACCGATTTTCGTGCCTTTGTGGGAATTTTTATACAACCTGCCTTTGATGAGATGGAGCGGATACAACAACACCGTAGTAATGGGCGGATTTACGATAGGGATTATTTTTGCGATTATTCTATTTGTTATATTAAACAAATCGATTATTTTATATAGAGAAAAAATATTCGCTCTTTTACAACAAAACAGATATCTTAAATGGTTAGTCCCCGATAAAATAGAAAAAAAAGGACTTTTTAGAATTTCGGCTGTTATCGTTTTGGGTGTTTTCATTGCGCTTATAATCACATTAACAACACTTTTTTTAGACCCGGTTTTAAAAACAACCACTCAATTTGTTTTATCTAAAATAACAAGAAAACCGGTCAAAATTAGATATTTCAAAACATCGTTTAACAACGCTTCGGTAAATATTAAAGGAATGAGTATCGGAGATTTTAAAATAGATAAAATTTACAGCGAGTTTTCATGGAAATATATTTTATGGAAAAAATTTGATATTCAAAATTTAGTAATTCAAAATTTACACACACAAAAAGAAATAAAAGAGCTATTAAACACTACACCCAATTCTACCACGCAAAACAAAACAAACAAAAAAT
>Ga0256843_1000513_pt1 | contig 33186 bp, 26 predicted proteins | sample AlvinellametaG_FD_191572 | JGI IMG/M metagenome (GOLD analysis project Ga0256843, IMG submission 191572) | Pompeii worm associated microbial communities from hydrothermal vent at the East Pacific Rise, Pacific Ocean - Alvinella | ecosystem: Host-associated > Annelida > Integument > Unclassified ...
ATATTTTTGATGGAGGTATTTTGCTATTTGCGTTTCGCGCTCGGATTTTTCGTAAATACTTCCAAGCCCTTGCATAAAGGTGATGTTTTTCAATCCTTCGTTATCGAGTCCTCGTTTGAGATCGTTTTCATAAAAGAAGAGTGCATCGCTGAGGCGGGGGCGAAGTACCTTTTCGTTTCCGGCGATAATCTTTGAAAAGTCATCTGTCAGTGCGTTGGAAACGACAATGAAACGATTGCTGAGTTCATCTTCTTTGTAAACGGGAAAGTAACGCTGATGCTCTTTCATGGAGGTGATGATCACTTCGGGAGGAAGCGTTAAAAAGTGTTCGTCGAATTTTCCGATGAGTGCTGTCGGATATTCGGTGATTGCCACAACTTCTTCCAGTAGTTCCGAATCTTTTTCTATGGTGATCTGGTGTTTGTTTTCCAACTCTGTAAACTGTTTTTGGATACGTTCTCTTCGTTCATCTGCATCTAAAATGACACCATTGTCTTTGAGTGTTTCAAAGTATGCCTGTGCATTTTCAAACGCCACCGGTGCATACCCTTTTGTTCTGTGCACATGGGTTTTTTTGTCTGCTTTAACACCAAAGATCGAAGCATCGACCGACTGCTCACCCGGCATGCAGACAAACCGGCGAATAGGACGTATGAAACTCTCTTCGCTGCTTCCCCATCGCATCGATTTACCGAAGTTGAGTTTGTGTAAAAATGTTTGTACGATTTCACCCAGTAGTTTTTGAGAAGATTCGCCCTCTATACTCTTTTCATAATAGAGTACCTCTTTACCGTTTTTTTCAGCACGCCCTATTTGGGAGATATCAACACCGCATTTTCTGGCAAATCCAAGTGCCGCCGGAGTCGGTTCACCGTCTTTGAAGGCGATCTCTACGGGTGCGCCGTAAAACTGCTCTTTGGTATCGGGTTGTTTGCTTGCAAAATCTTTATGAAAAAAGACGATACGTCTTGGCGTATAGTAGAAATCAAAATCGCTTTTCAGATTGTATTGTGCAAGTGTCTCTTCCCATTTTTGAGGAATATGGGGAAGTTCTTTGAGAAAAGGTATGGCGGGTAACTCTTCCACACCGATTTCAATGAGTAAAGGTTCGTTCACAGATTATCCTTTAGGAAAGTTTCGGGGATTTTAGCAAAGTTGTAGTAAAGAGATGTTAAAAGTGCGAAAAAGAGTTCTTTGAAGAAGTTACTCTTCCTCTTTACGATTGACTCTGTCACGTCTTTTCTGTGCGGATTGTAACATGAAGCCGCGTACGAGAAAGATCATAAAAAATACAAAAAGCGTGAGCATAACAATGTCGAGAATGTTTTTCATGAAGTAGATACCTGCCGTTTATTTATTCGGCGGTATCTTAGCATATCTAAGCTTCTTCTTTTTTATCCTCTTTTTCAAAAACAAGATCGAAAGCGTTGAGTTGTTCGATAGGTGTTAGGAAAATACTGAAGTTGTCGATACGTTTTTTGATGATTTGCATACCGAATTCAGGAACGACATTTAACAGTAAAAACGTGATTTCATTTTTCTTTTTATCGATAAAAATATTGTCATGTTCTCTGACGATTTTTTTGATATTGTAATCGTCGATATCGATTTCACTTTGAAAGCGGTAGCGAAAGAGTGAAAAGAAGATCTTTTTTTCTAAAAGATCGTTGATACGTGCTTCAAATTTTTCTTTATCATGAAGGACTACTTCGGGAGTATCTTCAAGTGCTAAAAGACGTTTGGAGTAAAAGTTTGCATGAAGATATTTTTCCATCGAGAGAATGTAATCTTCCAGAAAAAAGTCCATTTTCATCAACTTATCCACACCGTTGATGTGCTCGGTGAGGATATCTTTTTGTCGCAGGTACGGTTTTTGAGAGATAAGAAAAAATTTGGTATTTAAATTTTTCGCTTTGATTTGATGCAGAATTTTATTTTTCAGTTCCGTATCTTCTCTACTGTAGATAACAATATCCATCTCGTCGATGAAGTCAAGATCCTGATCGTCCATGTCGTCGATGGTATAATAGTCTATGTCCGAAACTTCTTTTAAAAGATAGTAGTTCAGTTTGCGTAAATCATTGTTATCGGTAATGAGTGCGATTTTGATCGCAGGAGCACTGCCTATTTCTCTGTCGTATAAAGATAGGTTGATAAGTGTGTCGTCATCAAACTCAATATGATTTAAATGTTCGTTATTCAATTTTTCCACTTCCACTATTTCGGTTTGCATTGTTTTTAACTCCTCTTTTGAAATCACAACTGCTTTACAAAAGCAAGTTGTATGCCAAAAAGGAAACTTTATAAGTAATTATAAGCAATAAAAACTTATTATAAATTAAAGATTAAATATATTGAATTTTTGTCCGTCAATTTGTAGCAAGTTAATATTCCCCGTACGATAAATACCACAGTCCAGACCGATTTTGTCTTTTTTGACAAAAGGCTCGAAAAAGGGTGTATGTCCGAAAACGACTTTGTACGGCAGTCGCTTGTTGGAGAGGATAAATTTGTCACGTATCCAGTAAACGGTTCCTTTTTTGACTTGTTCGTTCAAATCTTTAGAATCTGGATCAATTCCGGCATGCACGAAAAGGTAACCGTTTTTTTTATCCAGATAGTACGGCTCCAGTTCTTTGAGAAAATCAAGAAACGCTTCCGTAAAATCGGGATCTTTTCGCATGACATATTCGATTGCTTTGACCGATTCCTTAAAAAAAGGATATTGACGATAGGCATTGATCGAACCGTCGATAAAGAAGTTTTCAAAAAAGATTTCATGATTGCCGCGAAGAAAGACCATATGCCTTCCCTCCTCTTTTGCCCAGCGTTTCAGGGCTATAACATCACGTATGGTATAGTAAGAGCCGGCATCGGAAAATGTTTCGCCGTCGATCTCACCCGGTTCACCTCTGTCCATATAGTCACCGAGGAAAATAACCGCCCTCTCTTTTTCCGTCTCTTCTTTGATATACTTTTCGACTTTTTGATATACGGTGTGTGTACCATGCAGGTCGGGTACTACCAGATATTTGTCAAATTGCCGTGCGTTACTCTCCCCGCTGCTGCCGAAAAGAGAAGAAAAAAGTTTCTTCATCCAAATCCTACTTTTGAGATTAGTCTATTGCTGCGTTTTTACAAACAAGATCGCCAGGTTCAAGACAAAGTGAGCGCGCCACAACCTGACATTTTACCTTTAGTAAATAATATAGTGAACTTACTTTATATTCACTTAAACACTCATAATTGCCCATTCCTTTGGAAATGATACAATCTGCATCAAAAAAAAGTTTTTTCGCATCGTCAGAAAGTGCTTCAAGTACGATACCGGGGGTGCTTACGCCACTATCTACGACTGTGGCATACCGGTGAATCGGGTCATTATGCAGATCTTTCACACAGATGTCGTTGATGATAGGTTTGCTTCTTACGAAGTAAAATATTTGAATTTCCGGATGAAAAGATTTAATAGTTTTAATAAATAGTGTATCAAAAACATTTTCACCCGCATTATCCGCCAGATAGACGAGTTTTTTACTTTTGGAAATGTCCTCCAGCAACATCCTGATATGATCGATTGCAAAATTTGCATGCAAGATATTTTGTATCTCTTCTTCAAGATCGAAGGCGTATTCACTTGCCAGGTCTATGACATTGCCGGCAACTGCTATACGCAGCGCCGTTTCCAGCGGTTTTTCACTTTTATCGATGGATGTTTCACAGTAGGGAATGAGTGCACGCGCTTTTTCGATTGCTTCGGCTTTTTGTTTCGCATAGATATCATCCGTATGCAAAAGTTCGGCGAAACGCTCATACATGGGTGTCGCATTTTGCGGAGGGGTTAGAGATAAAGAGAATTGGGGTAGCATACAAGCTGCTTCGTCGAGCAACTTTTTGGACTCCTCTTCGGAGAGTTCAAGCGCTTTGGTTACCCGAAGCGCCTGATTGAATATACACGCGATACAATCGGGTTCGATATGCATCGCTCTATTTTTTTGCCGCTTTAAGTGTGTCGGCGATCAAAAATGCAAGCTCAAGTGCCTGATGGGCGTTGAGTCTCGGGTCACAGTGTGTATGGTAGCGTGAAGAGAGTGCCTCTTCGTCGATTTTCTGTCCGCCGCCGATACATTCGGTTACATCTTTTCCTGTCATTTCAAGATGGATACCACCCGCATGGGTACCTTCCGCTTTGTGGATATCGAAGAAGTTTTTGACCTCTTTGAGGACATTGTCGAATTCTCTTGTTTTGATACTGCTTGCCGTTTTGATCGTGTTTCCGTGCATCGGATCGCAACTCCAGAGTACTTTTTTGCCCTCTTTCTCAACCGCACGGATCAATGCAGGAAGATAGTCACCCACTTTATCCGCACCCATACGTACGATGACGTTCATTTTACCCGATTCGTTTTCAGGATTGAGTGTGTCAAGCAGTTTGATCAAATCTTCCGTCGTTGTCGTAGGACCTGCTTTGATACCGATAGGGTTGTCGACACCGCGTAAGAACTCTACGTGCGCACCATCCACTTGTCTGGTTCTATCCCCGATCCATAACATATGCGCGGAGCAGTCGTAATATTTGCCTGTTAAAGAGTCTTTACGTGTCAACGCTTCTTCATAGTTGAGCAATAGCGCTTCATGAGATGTGTAAAGTGCAGTTTGCGCAAGGTTACAAGTGTTTTCCGGCGTGATACCGATCGCTTCCATAAAGTCGAGTGCCTGTTCGATTTTGTCGGAAAGTTCCTGATAACGTTTGTCCGCTGTTGTTCCTGCGGAGAAGTCGAGATTCCATTTGTGCACTTTTCTAAGATCCGCAAAACCGCCTCTTGCAAAAGCACGGATAAGATTTTGTGTCGCTGCGGACTGGTTGTAAGCGCTTAGCATTCTGTACGGATCGGGTTTTCTTGCCTCTTCGGTAAACTCGATAGAGTTGATGATATCTCCTCTGTAACTTGGCAATTCCACACCGTCGATGGTTTCAAAGTCACTTGAACGCGGCTTTGCAAACTGCCCTGCGATACGACCTACTTTGACAACCGGCTTACCGCCTGCAAAGGTCAGGATAACCGACATCTGTAAAAAGACTTTGAAAAAGTCGCGAATCGTGTCCGCATTGAATTCGGCAAAGCTCTCTGCACAATCTCCCCCCTGCAACAAGAAGGCTTTACCCTCCGTAACGTCGGCGAACTGTTTTTTCAGGCTTCTGACCTCTTCGGCAAATACCAGCGGAGGATATTTGCTCAAACGCTCTTCTACACTTTTAAGCAACTCCTGATCTTCATAGGTTGGTTGCTGCAATATAGGTTTTTCTCTCCAGCTTTGTAATGTCCAGTTACTCATGGCATCCCCTCGAATTTAAAAATTTTGGTATTATAGTGATAATTTGTTTTAAAATCAAATTTTCTGTATAATTTGTTAATAGAACCCTCTGAAAAATATAGCGAACGAACAACATCTGCAGCGTCAGGGTCGAAACTTCTCCCAAGTTTCGGGATACCCCGGCGAAGCCGTTTGAGAGAGTCTGTATTTTTCAGAGGGTTCAATATTTAAAATATTTAATATAAAGGACTAGATAAACTTATGGAAGTCTTATCCGTATTGGTAGTAGGTTCGATCGTAACCTACCTGATGTTTCAGAACATCAATAAAATCACTTCGAATTTAGAGATTGAAAAAGCGGGAAGCTTTGAATCCTACGCTGCATTTGCCGGAAAAATCACCGATCACATACGTAAAGTCAAGAACGATCTGGACAAAGATATCACTTGTAGTGATCCGAAATTTTGTCCGAAAGAGGATTGTGATACCGAAGCGACGGTTAAAGAGTTGCTCGATCTTTTACGTCGGACTGCCTTTTTCGAAACAGTGATGGCAAAACGCAAAACGCCTAAAGAGGTGGAAGCTTCACTGGCGGAGATTTTGTCCAAATTGGATGAAATCATCAAAAAAAGTTGTGTAGACGGAGAAAAACTTGCAGAGGAAGTGAGAGATCGTCTTTACGAAGAGTACCGGAAAATCCACGCATGAATAGTCGGTTGCAGCATCAAAGTGACATCATAGAGTTTTCGACGCTGCAATCACGATGCGTGTATTTACCGCGTCAGTTGATGAAAATGCGGTACAAATATATCAAAGAGTGCCCCGAATCACTCAATGCCGCTTTGGTAAAGCGCGGATGGAGACGTTTTGGACTCTACTTTTCCCGTCCGGCATGTGCAGAGTGTACCGCCTGCCGGAGCCTGCGTATCGACGTGCGAAACTTTACCCCTTCACGTTCACAAAAACGTGTCTGGAAACAAAAGGGGATAAAGATCTTCGTTCGCAAACCTACCGTCAGTTACGAACATCTCAAGCTTTATGAAAAATATCACCGTTACATGAAAGAGAAACGGGGTTGGGACTATTATGCTGTCGATGCGGAGTCCTATTATGACCTCTATGTCAAGGGGTATGCCTCTTTTGGCAATGAAATCCAGTACTACTATGAAGGAAATCTTGTCGGTATCGATTTAATCGATTATCTGGACGATGGTATTTCGGCGAACTATTTTTACTACGATCCCGATTTTGCGAAACTCTCTTTAGGCACCTACTCTTTGTTGAAACAGATAGAGTTTGCAAGAGAGAGGGAGTTGGACTGGATCTATCTGGGGTACTATGTGCAAGAGTGCAGAAGCCTGAGCTACAAAGTCAATTTCAAACCTTATCAGATTTTACAAAACCAGCCGGATATCGATGAAAAACCGATATGGAAAGCACCTGACTAGTCGAGAGATTTACGCTCGACTTTCTCTTTTCGAAAAATAGTCGGTACGTCCAGCGGTTCTTCCTCTTTGGGCTTTTCAGGGATATCGTCGATAGTGAGGGAAGGTACACGCTGGGGTTTTGGCATAGACTCTTCTGTCTTGTTTTCATCGCTATTTGGGGTGTTTTCCGGTGTTTGCGGCGTTTCATGAAGTGTCGGTTCCGGTTTGGAAACGGGCGGCATAGCACGTTTTTTGCCGATACCTTTTAAAATACGCTTTGCCTCTTCGGAGTCCAGTGCCTGCGCTTCGACAAGCGTATGTGCGATCCCTTCGCAGAAACCTTTAAGATATTTGATTTGCGAAGCGGAACCTTTTTTACGTTTGCTCTCGTAAAAGTAATCCACCAGGTCAATTAGATTGTTAATAAGCTTTGTTTTTGTAAAATCGTCCATATTTTATTATACATAAAGGTCAATAAAAATTTCATGGCACTTAAAGAGATAACATTTGAAGGCAATAAGTATCCCATCCATTACGACATACTAAACCCCAAAGCGGAAAAAGATTTTATCGTTTTACACGGCTGGGGAAGCAACAAAGAGATCATGAAAGCGGCTTTTGCCAAGACATTGCCCGGGTTTCGCCATATATACATCGATATGCCGGGTTTTGGTAAAAGTTCGAACGAGACAGTTTTAAATACACAAAAATATGCGCAAATCATCGCCCTCTTTCTGAACGCGCTCAATGCAAAAAAAGAGATCGTTGCAGGACACTCGTTCGGGGGGAAAGTGGCGACACTGCTGGAGCCGGATCTTTTGGTACTGCTCTCTTCATCGGGTGTTTTGGTGCCCAAGCCATGGCAGGTTAAAGCAAAAATAGCACTTTACAAAGCACTCAAGCCTTTCGGATTTTCTGCCCTGCGTCGTTTTTTTGCGTCGGATGATGTCAAAGAGATGAATCCTGTGATGTATGAGACTTTCAAAAATGTTGTCGATGAAGATTTTACATCTGTATTTGCCAAACATGAAAAACCCGCCCTGCTCTTTTGGGGAAAAGAAGATACTGCCACCCCTCTCTGGACGGCAGAAAAGATACAAACACTCATGAAATCCGCCAAACTATACCCTATGGAGGGTGACCACTACTTTTTTACACGCCATAGCGACACCGTCGCTAAAATTATCAATGAGGAATACCATGCAAACATCATTTGATCTCTTTTCGATTTTTACACTCATATCACACTTTGTTCTGACATTTACGCTTGGGTTTTATCTCATACTCAATCTTCAGTGGTACAGTTATAAACTCGAAAGAGTGATTTTTCGACATAAACGCTATATGTGGCATTTGCTCTACTTTCTCGTACCGCTTCTGGCGTACTATACGACCGGCAAGTATTTCTGGATCTATTTTTATTTCGGTTTGATTCCTTCACTGGTGATTTGGTATAAAAAGATCGATAAAAAGCTTGTTTTTACGCCGCGTGTCAAACGTTTTTTTCTTTTTCTCGGTTTTGCCGTCATTTTTGAAGATACGCTTTGTCTTGCCGGTGCGTCATGTCATGTATATGGCGTATTGCTGCCGCTTTTCTTTGCATTGGGTGCGAGTTACCTTTTTGAGAAGATGCTCTTTTTGGGTTATAAAAAAGAGGCGAAGAAAAAACTCGCTTCGATGTCCGATTTGAAAATAGTTGCCATTACGGCAAGTTACGGTAAAACAAGTATCAAAAACTTTTTATATCAGATACTCCAGTCCCATACCAAAGCCTATAAGACACCGCGTAGTGTCAACACCCTTGCGGGACTTGTCAAAGATGTCAATCAAGACTTACCCGAAGATACCAAAGTCTACATCGCCGAAGCGGGTGCGAGAGTGCGCGGAGATATCGACGAGATAGCGAAGTTTCTCGAACACCACTACGGGGTTGTGGGAAGTATCGGTCCACAGCATATCGAATACTTTAAAACACTGGAAAATATCCGAAACACCAAGATGGAGATCCTTAACTCTCCAAGACTCATCAAAGCGTTTGTTCATGAAAGTGCACATGTCAAGCCTGATGAAAGAGTGGAGCTTTTTGGAAGCAATATCAGTGATATTAAAGCCGATTTGAGCGGTCTTTCCTTTAGCGTAACGATAGACGGTGAGGTGTATCGTTTTGAAGCGCCTTTACTGGGAGCTTTCAATGCCGTCAATATTACAGCGGCGATTTTGGTTGCCAAAGAGCTGGGTATGCCGATGGAAGAGATACAAAAAGCGGTAGCCAAACTTGAAAGTGTCGAACATCGTCTGCAAAAGATCGAAGCGGGTGGAAAGATCATCATCGATGACAGTTTCAACGGCAATCTGGAAGGGATGAGTGGATCGTACGATCTTGTCAAAAGTTACAACGGTCGAAAAATCGTCGTGACACCCGGTGTGGTGGAGAGTGATGAAGAGACAAATATCACACTTGCCAAAAAGATCGACGAAGTGTTCGATACTGTCATCATCACCGGTACGGTAAATGCCGAAGTGCTGGCGACACATATTCATCGTGCCAAAAAGGTGATTTTAAGGGATAAAGGTAAACTTGAAGAGACACTGGCGGAAGAAACGATGCCTGGAGATTTGATACTTTTCTCAAACGATGCACCTACCTTCATGTAAAAACCAAAGTATAAAAATTATTTAAAAAATGACAGCCTCTCTCAAACGGCTTCGCCAGGGTGCCCAAAATTTCGATGAAATTTTGACCCTTACGCTGCAGATGTTGTTCGTTCGCTATATTTTTTAAAGAATTCAATAATTTAACCATATTTTACCTATAATTAAAAAAGTAAATTCAAAGGAGGTTATATGGTTAAAGGTATCAAAGTGACGCTGGTTTCCAGCCTTGTCGCCCTGACACTGCTTAGTGGATGTGGGGGATATGACAATGAAGACAAAAATGTCGTAGGAAATAATCTTATAATAACACAAGATACGTTCAAACCTGTGGCAACACTCTCAAAAGAGATGATACAGGCAGGTCTGGACAAGGTCGGAAGCGATAAAAAAGCGCTTGACAATATCGAATCGTACGTTATCAAATATAAAACCAAAGATGCACAGGGCAATGAGATAATCGCTTCGGGGCTTATTACCATTCCGGAAGCTAAAACGCTCAAACAATTTATACAAGGCTATAAAGCTGCAACAGGAGATGATTTCTCCCTCTCTATCGTTTCCGATCAGCACGGTACCATTTTTGAAAATAAGGAGGCGCCGAGCGTCAAAGCCGCTTTAGACGGGCATCCTGATGAAATTGCGACAAATTTTACCGGTGTAGCCGGTTTTATGACCGTACAGCCCGATTATATCGGTTTTGGTGAAAGCAACGGTACGGTTCATCCGTATATCATCGAAAAACCGTCTGCATCGGCTACTGTCGATATGATCAAAGCGGCAATCGCTTTTGCAAACCAAATGGGACTTCCGGTTAACGGGCAGGTATTTTTATCCGGATATTCCGAAGGCGGTTATGTGACGATGGCAGCTGCAAAAGATATTCAGCAAAATCATCCGGAAATACATCTTATGGCTGTCGCCCCGATGGCAGGACCTTATGATGTGGAACAGATGGGATTGGGTGCATTAAGTGCACCGCAAATGGCATTCCCTCCTTTTCTTGCCGATACGGTTTATGCCTATAGTGCCGTATACAGTGATGTCAATCTTTCGGATATCGTAGTGGAACAATATGCCGCTAAGTTACCTACTCTGTTTAACGGCGACCATAACGGTACTGAAATCTATATGGTGTTGCCGAACGTTTATACTACTCAATCACAAGCTCCGGAACTACTTTTCAAAAAAGAGTTTATCGATGATTTTATCAGCAACAAAGAGAATCGTTTACGCGTACATTTTCGTGAAAACTCCGTAATAGACTGGAAACCGGAAATGCCGATGAAACTCTATCACTGTACAAACGACAATATCGTTCCTTATGATTTCAGCAAACTTGCTTACGGTACTTTTACGCAGAAAGGATCCAAAACCGTTGCGCTTGAACCGATAGATACGCTCCGGGACAATCCGAATGATCCGTTATTCGTTCACAGACAATGTGCGCGTGTCGCTTATCCGAAGGTCGGAGAGTGGTTCCATAAAGTAAGAAAAGGAGAAAAATAGTCATGAAGAGAATTATACTTTTAAGTACCGTCGCTACGTCGTTTCTTCTTGCAAGTGCGTACAGATTACCGGAAACATCAGTCAAGTCGAATGCGTTAAGTGCTGCGTATGTGGCAAATGCAAACGGTGCGGATGCTGCTTACTACAACCCTGCGAATATGGCATTTAACGATGATAAAAATATTATAGAAGGTACGGTAACGTATATCAACCTCTCCAAAATAAAATATACGGATAAGCGAGGAGCGCTTTTTAACGGAGAGAGTGAAGAAGAGAATCTTTTTGCACCCTCTTTCTTTTTTACGTCCAAAGATTATAACGGTTTTCGATACGGTTTTTCACTGGTAGTACCGGGAGGTCTTTCCAAAAAGTGGGAAACACCTTACCAGGAACTTTTTGCAAAAGAGTTTACCCTCAAAATCATAGAACTCAACCCTACTCTTTCCTATAAAGTAAACGATCAGTTTGCAGTCGGTGCAGGTGTACGTTTGGTTTATAGTGAGGGTATCGTTAAAAGTGACGGTGTGCCGATTACGATCAAATCAGGCGGTATCGTCAATAAACCTGCAGCAAGAGATATGGAAGCCGATACGATCGAATACGGATACAATCTTGCAGTAACGTACAAACCTGTCTCCCAAATGAATATTTCCGCTACATATCGTTCCAATGTAGATCTCAACCATGAAGGAAACGCGAAACTTTACCTCAGCGGCACAAAACTATATGACGGCGGAGCGAGTGTCGATGTACCGCTGCCGGCTGTCGCTGCGCTTGCGCTTTCGTATGATTTCGGCGGTACGGTTGTGGAGCTTGAATGGGACAGAACGATGTGGTCGGAGTACAAGACACTAGACTTTCAGTTTAAGGACAAAGTACCTGCCGCTTTACAGGTTTTTGACGAGCCTCAGCCAAGAGAGTGGGAAGATACGGATGCTTACCGTATAGGTATCACGCACAGACTCAACGAGCAACTCACCTTGATGGGAGGTTTTGCCATAGACGAAAATCCTCAGCCGACACAATATGTCGGATTTGAGTTACCGGACTCCGATGCGCAGATTTTCAGTGCGGGTATGCTCTACAACTACGACAAACAGACAACATACGGTATCAGTATTTTATATGACAAGAAAGACGAACGTACCGTGCAAAACGAAAACATCAACGGTACATTCAAGGATGCAAGCGCATTGCTAATCAATGTAGGTGCCAGTTACAGCTTTTAAAAAATAAGGGATAGGTTTTTTACCTATCCTTGTTAATATTTAAAATGCGTATTTGTCCTGTCGTGAAAATTAAAAAACTGATTATAGCGACAATCATATGTAATTGCAGTTTGTAAACTTGCGACGTATTTTGAAAAAGATGTTCGGTTTAATTCGAAAATACGAATCAAATCCAGCAACCATAACGGTACCTGATGCGGATAACACTTTAGTTCCAGGATGACATTGCTACCGGCAGGTCTGTTGGGCTCTTTGACATAGACAAGTTCACTATCGTAATTGACCAGCTTTTTTTCATCATGAATAAGTGTGTATCGATCTTCTAAATAACATTTCATATCTATGTCCATCGTAACTCTTACGTACTCGTCTACTTCCGATACAAAAGCCCTTCTTTTGTATTGTGTATATATGATGGGTGAAGCGTTATATTTCATTGCCGTTTTGTAAAACAGTGTTTTATTTTTTAGCTCTTTAGGATCTCCCTGTGCATCTACCCGATAATTTAAATCGCTAAACATTGCAGGCCATTCGTTTTCATCGACTTTTGCCCTGTATTTGTTAACAACGTTTCCGTCTTTTACTTTTATTTCTAAAAAATAGGGAGCTTTTGTTCCGTCGTCATATGCTCTTGCGCGCATATTAAAGCGCGGTGTTCGTACGTATAGTCTGTTGGTCGCGAATGTGAGATTCGGCGTATCAAAATAGAGACTGTTTACTTTATAAAAAGCATTGTCGGCTATTTGTGAGTGGTAATCCAGGCTACAATAAGCCATTAGATAATCCGTCATCGGTTCAACCATTTCAAAAGGAATAATATATTTTAATTCGTATCTATCCAGTTTTGAAAGATACGCACCACCTAAACCTGCCATTAACGCATACCCTGCTTTGTAAAGAACTTGTAAAAAGAAGAGCTTGTTATTTTCCCGCTCCAGTAAAGGTAGGAGATATATTTTTGCGTCAGCACATAGAGTGTCTTTAACTTCTCTTTTTCATATTTTATGCGTTTTTTTCTCTTGTTTTCATAAATTTTGTATGAAATATTGTTTGCACTATTTATCTTATCCGAATAGATGTTTTCAACTTCATAATAATATGCAATAAGATTTTGCATATCGATGGTTAATATTCTGTTTTTTTCATCTATTTCATGCAGTACGGATTGTGCTTTCTTTTTTGCATCGTAGATTTTGATTTTGTTTTCCAGAAGCTTGTTGCTGTTGTGTGTAAACGGCACTTCAAAAGCGACACTCAGGGAAAGTGCGTTTTTTCTTTTTTTCGAATCATCGTATTTTACTTCGATATTGTCAAGTTTTATATGCTCTTGCGTTGTCAGCAAAGCTTCTTTATTCTGTTCGAGTCGGGTTTTTTGATTATAATATTCAAACAAAGGGTGTTGTCGGCTACTGTTGTTCTCCTCAAGATCCTTTTTTATAAAACCGATCAACGTAAAGTCATCCTGAAAAAGATTCATATTAAGTTCGTTGATGAGTTGCGTTTGTTCTAAACCGGTTGATTCTTCAAGTCTTACAATGAGCGTACGATATTTTTGATCCCATTGTAACATTTCCAACTCTTTTTCATGTAAAAGAGTACGTTTTTTGTCATATGCAATGATATCCGATTCGTTATCTAACGAATAACGCATCTTTTGCATAATTTGTTTCAAATAAGTTATTTCCGAATTTATAATTTGTCGGTATTGATGAAAATATATCATCTTAACCAGAAACAGATATTTTTCTTTCAAGATACGAAACTTTTCAATATCTTCTTTCACTCTGAAGCTATTTTTGGATAAATTGAAAATCTCTTTTTCCACCTGCATACCGAAAGGATCTTTCGTATATAATCTTAAGGTATATTCACGCTCGATATCACTAAAATGAGAATGCTCGATTCCGACTCTTGCTTTTTCGAAAAACGAATCGCTATATTCGTCTTGTAAAATTTCCGCAGGGGTATCGGTATTTTGGCTAGTGTGAAAATAATTGTCTATAAACGAAGCATTTAAAACGACTGCTAAAGCGGTAATAAACACTACAATCCTGATTAGTTGCACTCTTCTACTCCGTTTAATGTAATTTTAATTGATCCAACAGATCGAATAATTTGAAATTTTTTATATTGTTCTCTTTTTGTACGGAAACTTTTTGTCCGAGCATCAAGTTGTTTTCGGGGATTTCTATCAGTACTTTATAGCCCCATAACGGTACGACTTTAAATTTTTTCAGTCTTACGGGAAAGCTTACGATTCTCGTACTGATGCTTTTGACAATACCTTTTATATTGTTATCGCTTGTCAGACCGGAGAGATTGACCATCGGTGAGATGATCACGCTATCTCCTATTTTAATGTCTATCTGTACATCTTCATGAATATATCCGGTTACATACTGAGGATATACGGGGTGAATTGTCATGATTTCATCATACGGTTTGAGTGCTTCTCCGCTTGTACAGGCAATACTTCCGATACTTGCATCGTAAGGAGCGAAAATGGTGATGGGAGTATTTTCCTCAAAAAGTATACTCTTTTTCTCCGAGAGAAGTTTTAATTCCGCATCGAACATTTTTTGCGTATGATCGAGCATCACTAAAATATTCTCTTTTTGTGTTTCATAAATATTTTTAATCGATTCTTTCTTCTTTTTCAAAGCATCGATTTGAATATCCAGGCTACTTTTTGCAACAGGTGAAATTGAAAGCGATTGCATCATCGTTCTATTTGCTTTGCGTTTTTCTTTCAATCCTAAAATTTTATAGTCTATTTCGGCAAGTTCTTTTTCTTTTTTTCTATTGAGAAACTCAAGTTTGCTTGAAAGCTCTTTTATTTTAAGCGCTTTTTTTGATTCAAGTTCCTGTATTTTGCTATTTAGCGAAAAGGTTTTGTCATTGACATCGACTCTGACGACTTCAGCAACTTTTTGTCCTTTGTTTACTTTTTCTCCTACTGTTACGAATACTTCTTTTACCTGTACCGGAAAGGGGAAATTGATAATTCGTTGTTTACTTTGCGTAAGCCCCATAAAACTGTTTACTTTCGTTTGATTATAGAGTGTAATCAAAACCAGTAAAGCTACGGCTAAAATCCATGTGATATATAATATAACTTTACCTGTTCTCATAGTTCCACCGTTGCTTCTTGCATCATGAAATTAATTCCCCGGATGGAGGGGATTTTCTGTAAAGCGCTGATAAAATCGTCTTTACGAATATTGCGTTTGAGTTTCACCTGATATGCATAATCGAGCCGTTCTCCCTGTGCAAGATCTCTTAATGTTATCAGGGCAAATGATTTTGCGTATTTTTTCATAATGTTTTCCAACTCTTTTCTGGCATGTTCATTATTGCTTAGATTAAATCGTAACATTCCGTCAAAATAGCTGCTTTCTCCAAACGGTGACCAATACAAAATAAAAGCGGCGGCAATAAATGAAAGCGCGCCTACAATTGCAATTTCAAAACCGTTGACTCCGCAGGATACGCCCACAGCCAGTGAAGCAAAAATAAAAACGATATCTCTTGAATCTTTAAAGTTCGTTCTAAATCGTATCACGGCCATCGCCGCCATAATTCCTATACCTCTTGCCAAAGAATCCCCTACTGCTTCCATAACTGTTGTCGAAACCAGTGAAATCAATATAAGCGATTGAACGTAGTTTCTCGAATATGAGAGTGCTCTGTAAGTTTTTTCGTAGGTAATCGCGATTAGCGTCGAAAGTACGAATGCAAGCAAAACGGCATAGATTAATGTAATGACACTTGCATTATTCGTCATCGTCTGAAGTGTTAAAAAATCAAGCAAATTGATTCTCCTGAATTAATAAATGATTTAGTTATAGTATTTAAATTATGTTAAATTATTGATTAATTGTTTAGCAGTACTTAAACTATTTATCTATATAATTTTATTACAATTACCTTTTCAAAATGAATATATAAATTAAGGATTAAATATTAAGTATCGATTTTTTTTACCGATAATATTACTATTTTTTTACGGCTGTGGTTCGGACACTGAAAAGAGCGTACCTGATCAAACGACAAATACGCTTACCGGTGCGATAGCAGATATCGACGAAGCTTCCGGAATTACTTTTTGCTCATCGAAAAATACCCTTTTTGTAGCTGCCGATAACGGTTATTTGTACGAATTGAGTCTCGACGGTAAAATCATTCGGGAAAAAAATTACTCAAATATGCAAAAACATGACTTTGAGGGAATAACATATAACAACATCACCGACGAAATATATGTCATCATTGAAGGAAGAGACGATATATTTGTTTTAGATACGGAACTGATACCTAAAGCAAATAGTATTATCAAAATAGACAGAGAAGACTCCAACGGGAAGACCGTTTTAGTAAAAGATAAAGAAAACGGTCTTGAAGGTATAACTATTTATAACAATACTATTTATGTAGCAAATCAGTCTTTTAACAAATGGCCGCAGGAAGATCCGTCTGTTATATTAAAGCTTTTTCTTAATGACTCCACACATGCGTCGATCGATGATGTCATTCCTTCGGAGTATGTCAATATTTCAGGGATGTGTGTTTTGGGAAATACTTTATATATTGTAAGCGATACGGATAATGAACTTATAACATACGATATGACGAATCGTAAATTCGGTAGTGCCGTAAGGCTTAACAAAAAATTTCCTTTGTTAAAAGGTAGCGGACTTGAAGGTATAGCAATCGACAATAATGGTTTTTTGTATTTAGCCGATGATACAAAAGGTAAAATTTATAAATTTAATTTAAATCACTAAAAAAGGAAAAAATATGATAAAAATCTCATCTGTTTTAATTGGTACACTTGTTCTCTTTTCGGGATGCGGAGGCGGAGGAGACGGTAGTACGTCTTCTTCTACCGGAAGCGATCCTAAAACTACACCGCAAGTCGTAATCAATGAGGTTCTTGCCGACAATAATGCAACGATTGCAGACCCTGATTTAAATCGCTACAGTGATTGGATAGAGTTAAAAAATATTTCTTCAAAAGTTGCGGATCTTAGTGGATTCGGTTTAAGTGACAGTGAGAAAAAAATCAAATGGAAATTTCCCGACAATACAACACTTCAACCGGGCGGATTGCTCCTGGTATGGGCAGATGATTTTAATGTAACTGCAAACCCGAACCCGGTTGCGTTGCATACCAACTTCAAACTCAAATCAAACGATGACAAGGTTGTACTCTATGACAACAAAGGTACGCTTCTGGCTGTTTTAAATTTAAAAGACTATAAAACGACCGGACCTGATGTTTCTGTTGCCAGAAACAGTGACGGCACATATATATTGACAAATACACCTACTCCGAACAGGGAAAACAGTTCCAGCGAGGTTACAGTTTCTAAAACTCCCGACTTTTCACATAAAGAAGGTGTTTATAAAAATCCGATCTCTTTAACGATTACTGCCGGTAACGGAGCGACGATATATTATACCCTCGACGGCTCCAAACCGACAACCGAGAGTACCGTATATGCCGCACCGATACAAATCACCGCTAATAAAACTACGGTAAAAGCAATCGCTAAGGAACCTGGCAATACGCTACCGAGTAAAATAAAAAGTAAAACATATGTTATCGTTTCTGAAGATCAGAGAGATATCGTAATCAATGAAATTTTTTCCGACAATAACAAGTCCTCTTCTAATCAGTACCGAAAATATGATTGGGTCGAATTGTACAATCCCAACAATATAGATATTACATTGAACAATTATAAACTGAGTGATAAGAAAAATCCGCAAGCCGATGCAAAAACACTTGACGGTACAATTAACGCTAACTCTTATAAAGTCTTTTTTATTGAAAAAGATACGGATGGATTTGCACTGAGTGACAGTGGCGACAGCGCTGTACTGTATAAAGGAAGTACGATTATAGATTTTGAAGATTTCGGTAAACTAAAAGGCGTTTCATATTCAAGACAGGGTGATATCTGGGACAACAACTTTACAAAAACGACACAAATAACGCCAAATGCAGCAAATGCACAACAATAAACATCAATAAAGAAGAGAGACTATTAGGTATCTGCCTAATTTCCCTCTTCAAAAAGCATATTTATCACATCGATAAACTGCAAAGGATCGACCTGTACGGCATTGACACGTACGGAAAAGTGCAGGTGCGGTCCTGTTACCCTTCCTGTCGCACCCGCCAAACCTATAACCTCCCCTTTTTTGACAAAGTCTCCTTTTTTTACTTTAAAACGACTCAAGTGGTAGTACCCTGTGTAAATCCCCTCTCCATGATCGATGATAACTGAGTTTCCTGCAAAAAAACGGTTTTTTGCCAGCACCACACGACCGTCTGCTACAGTACGCAGAGGTGTTCCTGTTTTGGCACGAAAGTCTGTTCCCGAGTGATAGCTTTTAAGTACACCGTTAAAGAGACGTTTGTTGCCGAAGTAGCTGGTGATTTTACTGGACATTGGATATGCCAACGGTTCGTTTATATAAAGTTTGGGTGTATTGGTGCGATAGATACGCATCGCCTCTTTTTGTTCTCTCTCGATACGTTTTTTGTTTTTGGGTGAAATTTTCGCTCTGGAGGGCGCTACATGAAGTCTCTCTTTTTTATAGTTGCCGTCTATGATCTCTATGAGATAACTGTTGTAGTACTTTTTCCCGTTTTCAACCCTGACGACTACCAGTCTGCTCTCTTTGGGGTTGGTATAGTACGAGACGGGAACCAGTGCGTAAAACGAGCGACCTTCATGAAAAGGGTTGCGATAAAAGGGGTAACGTTTCCCTTCAAAAGCTGCGTAAATACGCTCCATTTTCGGCTCGTTCGCATCTGCTTTGAGTGTTACAAGAAGGGTTTGACCGTTGGCAACGGCACCGTTTGATATATCGATATCCACCTTTGCAAAAAGTGTCAGTGCGACACAGAGAAAAAGTATGATCTTCATGAAACTCCTAAAATCTCTTCTAACTGTTTGACATCGGTCAAGGCATTGTCATGCTCGCTAAAGCCCCACTCTACAAGTAGTGCGTCGATACCGGCATTTTTTGCTGCCATGATATCCCTCTCCCCGTCACCGATCATGACAAATTTTTTGCGTGGTGCTTTGTATGCATCGATAATCTTTTCAATCATCAGAGGATGGGGTTTGGGTGTGGGTACATGATCACCGCAGATAACATGATCGAAATAGTCGGCTATTCCCAATGCTTCTATGAGTGGTTTCGTTGAAACGTCATATGCATTGGTTGCAATAGCGAGTGAACGGTTGGATGCCAGTTTTTCCAAAAGCGGTTTGATACCGTCGTAAAGACGCGTCTGGGTGTGATGGTTTTGGAGATAATACTCCTGAAAGTAGCGTTCATGAATATCTTCGAACTGTTCGGCATTGTAGAAAAATTTTGCAGGGTTATGCGATGTGTCGTTAATGGCACGGATGATCGTCTCTTTTGGAAGCGGTGGCAAATCGATCTTCTCGCGAACATAGTTGATAGTGTTTGCCAAAAGTGCGGACGAGTCTATGAGCGTCCCGTCCATATCGAAGATTATGTGTGTTTTATCTCGCATGTCAATGCTTCCTTTGTAATACGTTCCGCGATCTCTTCACTCGCGTTGATGATATGTTTGATACCGAAATCCCTGACGATTTTAGCATGGCTTTCGTTGCGCACTTTAACGATGGCGTTGATATTTTTATCCAGTGCCATCAACGCTTCGCAGACTTGACGGATTTTAGGAGCATTTTCCATCGTCACTACAACCGCCAGGGAGTTTTTTGCGCCAAGCGCTTCGAGTGTTTGACGCTGCATCGCATTGGCAAGAAAGATCTTCTCACCCTCCTCTTCCCCTTTTCGCACAAGATCCATTTCATGCTCGATGATGATATAACAGATACCGTACTGCTTGAGTTTTTTAGCGACTTTCTGCCCTATAGGACCGTAACCGATGATGATGACATGGTTTGTAAACCCTGTGGATTTCATGACCACTTCATCAAGTTGCGGTTCCTGAAAAAATTTGTCTGCAAGCACCTTGAGGTTTTTAAGAACAAAGGGGGTGATGATCATGGACAAGACAACGGTGATGATCAAAATCTGATTGATTTTATTGTCGATCAGTTTGTTGTGGTATGCCAGTGCAAATACCGCCAGTGCAAATTCACCGATCTGAAAAAGCGCCAAAGCACTTTTAAAGTTGCTGCGCACCTGAACAAAGGGTGCAAGCAGGCTGAATTGGATCAATGCTTTAAGTGTCATGATTCCAATCAGTAAGCCTAAAATAATATACCAGTAATCCACAATCGTGCGAAGATCTATCTGCATACCGATGGTTACGAAAAAGACCCCCAGCAAGATATCCCGAAACGGTACAAGGTCGGACTCTATGCGGTATTTGTATTTGGTTTCGGCGATAGTCATACCTGCCAAAAACGCACCCAGCGAATAGGTAAATCCGAACAAATGTGCGATAAACGAGGAACTCATAACGATAAAAAGCACTGCGATGAGGAATATCTCTTCCGAGTTTGCCGTCGTGATCCAGTTGAAAAAACGCTCGATAAACATCTTTCCGAACACAAACAAAATCAAAAATACAACAACCGCACTTACAAGCGTTTTAAAAAGCAGCAGTGAGATCGAATCTGTCTGTGAGGTAAAGATCGAAATCATCAAAAGAATCGGGATAACTGCCAGATCCTGAAAGAGAAGTATCCCAAGTGTGATACGTCCGTAACCGCTGTGTATTTCGGCGTTTTCATTGAGTATTTTCAAAACGATCGCTGTCGATGAGAGTGCAAGAGCAAAGCCCAGAACGATGGCACTTTTACTATCAAGATCAAAGGCGAAGTATCCCAGCATCGTAAAGATAAATCCCGTTACGAAAACCTGTAAAAAACCGTAAAGGAAAACCTCTTTTTTCATCTTCAGAAGGTGTGCGACCGAAAACTCCAGACCGATGGTAAACATCAAAAAGACGATACCGAATTCCGCAAGATGGTTCAGCTCTTCGGTTTTGATATCTTTAAGCCCGAAGATGTAGCTGATTACCAATCCCGAAAAGATATATCCGATAATCGTTGGAATTTCAAATCGCTTTAAAAAGACGTTTAAAATCGTAGCGATAAAGATAGTGGTGATAAAAACAAGTAAAATATTTTCCACGATTTCTCCATTTCATTTTTATAAACTTTACGTTGCAGGAAAAGAATAGTATGTCGATTTTACCAGGTACGACTTTTTTCTCAAAAAAAAGCCGACGTAAAAATATAATATACTATTTTAACATAAATTTTAAAATTAAACATATTTGAGTATAATGATGATATTATCATATACTTTCATCGACAAACAGAACCGAAAAGGGACTTCATGAAAATCTTTTTTACATTTTTGACACTGGTATATTTGGGTAGTGCACTACATGCCGCAAACGGTGACAAATTGCAACTGCTGTATATGCAGATGAAACATTGCCCTTGGTGTCATAAAATGAACGAGGAGATTTTTGATAACCCTGAAATCGTTTCCAAACTCCGGATGATGTATACCATTCGCAAAAAGTACAGGGGAGATAAAGAACTACCTGCATTTGTTCAGCCGAGATTCTATCCGACGACGTATATATTATCGGCAGACGGCAAAAAATTATTAGATGAATTGCCGGGCTATATGGAACCTCAACATTTTCTGGAGTATTTGACTGAGTTGTACGAACTGGAACATCATCCGGGCTGATTATTTGCATTAAAGTTTTTACGGTTTTAGCCGATATTGTTTATTAGATTTTCTCTGATAAATAAAGGGCTAAAATGCAAATATCGACATTATATAAACTCGTATCTTTTTTAACCGGACTTTTGATCCTGCTTTCGACACTTCTTTTTTTACAAAACAAGCACTATATTCCAAGTATTTCGACACTTGTATCGAACCTCTACCATACTGATAAAAAAGCGACCAGAGTCGATTCTTTGCAAAAACTTTACGCACTTGGGTCGGACAAACCGGTCGAACTTTCTCTAGCCCTTGACAAACAGTCGATAGACCGCACACTCCGAGGATTGAAACATCGACTCAATACTGTCCTTGACGTGCAAAAAGAGCCGGACGGTCATATCGTTAAATACATTTTGCAAGTTTCGGAAAACGGAAAACGCTACTTTTCCGTCGATGTGAAACAAAACAAACTTGAGGGTGCTTTCAAGACCTTTAAACATTACGGCGATAACGGTACGGTTGTTATAAAACTGGTACCGATCAATCCTGAGTGGGTTCAGGGGTGATGCGATGCTGATTCGATGGTTATTTGTTTTAGGAGTCGTATGGACAACTTTTCTTCATGCTGCCGGTTGTACAAATCCTACGGCAACACTTACGCTTGACGATACCCTCAACAATCAACTCATCGATTCACCATATCTTGAAGACGATCCCGACAGCGGAGAAGCGTTATATTATAAAATCGTTATCGACGAAAGCGGAACATTTCAGATCCAAACGCAGCAGGATAGTGCGAACAGTGACGATACGGTCGATACTTACGGAGAATTACTCGATGAAAACTGCGCCCTGCTTTATACCGATACCGAAATAAACGAAACACCCAGATACTTTACGATCAACCGGCACCTTGAAGCGGGAACATATTATTTACGTGTTTACAATGAAGTTTCTCTGGATGACAGTGATACTGATCAGGCAAAAGGGTATTTTCAGCTTCAAAACAGTTTCGAGTCGGACAGTAGTCAAAAAAACGTCTCTTTCTGGAGAGACAACCCCTCTTCCGTAGAGTCGGGGGAAGATGTCGTTTTTACGGTGAACGTTAAAAACAACGGTACTGTGTCCACCTCCGCCGTCAAAGTGACCGTACCCGACTTTTCCGAAAATCTCACCTATGCCGGTGTCGAAAATGCGGACGGCTGGAACTGTACGCACGACAGCGAACTGGTTTGTACGCTATCTGACGGTGTTTTAGCCGAAGGTGAAAGCAGTACTTTCGACATACGATATACCTCTTCTGCCACAAGCGATGATTTGACATTGACAAATAAAGCTTTGATGCATGTCGATTACAGTGACGGCGATGCTTTGGATAAAACCAATACAAGAAGCGTTACGCTGACAAAACAATATGCACAAATTGCCATTGTCAAGAAAGCAACTCCCGTCAATGACGATACCACCATTTCAAGTGTTATAGAGGGGGATACTTTCGATTTTCTTCTGACAATATCCAATGAGGGTACGGTCGATTTGGTGGCAATTTCTGTTAAGGATAGCGTGCCTTCGGCATTCAGTGTCGATTCGCTGCTATACGATAGTGACGATTTTGATTGTAGTGGTACCAGCGGACAAGATATAGATTGTGATATGAAGCCTGTTTTAAAACCTGGTGAAGAAAAAAGCCTACGCATACGTGTCAAAGCGACAGGGAGTGAGGGTGCAACAAACAGTGCTTCCGCTTCCGGCTCCAGCAGTTTGGACGAGGTGAAATCTACGGATGATCATTATGTGGATATTGAAGCTAAAACCTACACCCTATCTCTTGATAAAACGATCGACGATAGCACGACCATACAAAACCATAGCACCAATTACAATCTGAAAATCACCAATACGGGAAATATGCCGCTTCATAATGTCCTTTTGGACGATACCGTACCTTCCGAGTATAAACTTGTCAGTATCGACGATCAGAGCGGATGGAACTGTGATGACTCCGACATCTCCGCAAATCATGTAAGTTGTGTCATGACATCCGATCTTGATCCCGGAAACATACAACGCCTTACACTCAATGTTCAGGCGCAGACCATCGCAAGTGATATTGTCAACAGTGCAAAAGTAGATGCGGACAATGCCGATACGGCAACTGCAAGCGTCACTTCCGAAATCATCGCCCCCACACCAAGTATCAGTATCGACAAAAGTGCCCCTTCGAGTGTGGAGACGAGAGAAAAGTTTTACTATACCTTCAGTGTAAAAAACGACGGTACGGAAATCCTGGACGATATCAAAATAACGGACAGCTTCGACGATCAACTCTATCTTGACGAAGACTGGGCGGATGCAGTTGCTTCTTCCTGGAGTTGTACACGCTCTGATCAGACCGTCACATGTACCTATGCAAACAAACTTTCTTCGGGAGAAACGGCAGATACGTTGCGTATCAAAGTGCAGGCACCCTATACGACAAGTGATATCACTATCGACAACAGTGTACAGGTGGATGCCACAAGCGATGCAGGCGACGTAAGCGCTACGGACACGGCACAGGTTGCTATATCTAAGGTGCAAAAAGGAGTTTCGGTTCTGAAAAAGGTCGATAAAAGCAGTGTCGAATCAGGAGGAACCTTCACCTATACTCTGGAAGTTGGCAATACGGGAAATATCGAGCAAGGAACCGTTACGATAGCGGACAATATCCCTTCGATATTCAGCGACTTTTTAGTCAAACCAAACGGTATGGACTGTTCCTACTCCGACGAACATTATGTGGAGTGTACCACAGGACCGCTGGCACCGGGTGAAAAAGTTTCGTTTACCATCGATGTCACCGCACCTGTCGTCACCTCGGATACGACTGTACACAATGATGCGAACGTCAGTGCTCATCTCTACATAAAAGACGAACTGGACGAATACCTCACTTCAAACGGCGGTGTCGACATCACCATTCTGGCAGCGGAATCGAAACTGTCTATTACGAAAAAAGCCTCCAAAACCACTGTCATGGAAAAAGAGAGCTTTGTTTATACGATCGATGTTGCAAACAACGGTGTCGCAGCCGAAACCAATGTTACCGTGACTGACGAAATACCTTCCGAGTTTACGATATCTTCCGTAAGTGCGGAGGGTTGGAGTTGTCTGACGGAAGATCAGAAAATCGCCTGTCTTCTTGAAACGTTACCTGCCGGGGAAAGCGCAAATACCATTACGATCAATGTAGAAGCTCCGGAAACTATCGAAAACGATATCACCGTAACAAATACGGCAACAGTCAGCTCAGATCAAAACGGAGACGGTGTGCAGGATAGTGCGGATGTAAAACTTTTGAGTGATTACAGTGCGCTTGAAATCGATCTTGTTTCCGATCCGGCCAATGTCTATACGGGTGACAGCTATACCTATCGGTTTGTCGTCACAAACAATAGTGACGATAAAATCGACGGCATCTCATTTTCAGATACTTTACCGGACGATGTGACTTTTGACTCTTTCGATGCATCGGAGTGGGATTGTCAGTACAATGAAGATAACAGAATTTTTAGTTGTGACAGTGCGGATAAGGGACTTGAACCGGGTGAGATTACGATCTTACTGGATGTAAAAGCACCCGGATATGAAGCGAATATTACTAATAGCGTAACAATGCAGGCATCTATCTCTTCACATGAATATAATGCTACGGCAAAAACATTCGTAGAAGAGAGAGATCCTCATCTTATTTTTACGGAAGCAAAGGTTTTGCAGGATCCCGTGAAGATGAACGACCTCTATACCTACCGGTTTTCCGTGAAAAATCTTGCAGATACCCGGCAAAGCGATATCAATGCCACCGACTTAAATCTGACAATAGTGCTCGATGCAAACGAAACGTATCAGGAGACAAGAGCGAACGGATGGAATTGTAGCGGTACGGGAACCGTCATTTGTACACTTGATTATCTTGCACAGGGAGAAACTTCTCCTGCACTCGAAATAGACGTGATCTCCCCGACATACGGTGAGAGAATCACCAAAGCTTCGGTACAAGCTAAAGAGTCGTCTTCTGAAACCAATACAACCGTTTCTACCTATGTCAAAGAGATCGTATCGGCGGATCTGGTACTGGCAGTATCGGACGATCCCGATCCTATAGAGAGTGAAAGTATCTATACCTATGACTTCACCATCACCAATACCCACCCGACCAAAGCGGTAGAAGCGCTTGAAATCGATATCAACACCACAAGCGACGAAAATTTCGATATGCAGGATTATGAAGATAGTGACGTATGGAGTTGTACGCAGACGGGAGATTATGTGCACTGTAAACTTGACGGCAGTATCGCGCCTAACAGCGATATGCACTTGCTTATCAATGCAGAGTCCCCTGCGATCGCAACGGATGTCAATATCACGGCAACGCTCTATTCCGAATATCTTGACGAACTCAATCCATCCGACAATACCGTTCATGAAAGTACGAAGATACTGAAAACGGATCTAACCGAAGATCATATCAGAGACTTTACACGCGTACCGATTCAGGGTGAGCAGGATACCAATATTTACGGAGATATCATCAGTATCGGAAATCAGGTCGTTTGTGAGCAAAACAGCGACGGAAACTGTATAGAACCGACTTATAAAGTAAACGACTTGATAGAACAGGAAAATATCAATCTTGATAACGTACATGCGTATATTTACAATAACGCCACGTCTGCTAGGCTAAATCTGCAACCCGGCGATCAGGTTATCTGGGCGGGCTTGTACTGGATGGGACGTATCGACAAAACCCAGTCGGGCGCAACACAGAAAATGAAAGATGCTGCAACGGTCTATCTTCGTCATGAAAGCGAAACACTTTATGAAAGAGTGACCAGTGAGCGTGGTGCGGAGGCTATCGACAACGACGGTAATATCATCACCGGTGTGGATAAATTCAACTACATCAATGACGATACCTATTTCGACTATCAGGGGATGGCGGATGTCACATCTTATGTCAAAGCGCATAAAGGCGGCGACTACTGGGTTGCCGACGTACAGGTAAGTGAAGGCGACAATATTAGTGCGGGATGGAACCTTGTCGTCATCGTTATGGATACGGCGGAAATTCCGACAAGAGACTTACGAAATATCACCGTTTTCGACGGTTTTCAGGGTGTATGGAAATCACCGCCGGGCTATACGGACAAATATCCCGATGAAGTGAGTCAGACAGTTTCGGGCTTTATCACACCTGCATACGGTGCGATAGACTCAAAGCTTTATATGTTCGCATTTGAGGGAGATGCGACACTTGACGATTATATCAAGTTGACGGACAAAGAGGGAAATACCCATTTCCTGACCGATACAGCCAACCCTTCCGACGATGTCGTCAACGGTACCGTAGCCGAAAACGGAAGTATAAATCTTTCGCGTGCGCCGGCACTTCATAATACTTCGGGAATCGATATCGATACGTTTTACGTTGGAGACGACCTTAACGGTTCGGCAATCATCCAAAACGATCAAAGATCGACCACCATTACCATCGGTTCGGGAGACGGTGTCAGCAGCGACGGAGGCGATCGTTTCTTTTTGGGAATGTTCGCATTTTCGACAAACCTGCATCAGCCGTTATGTTATCTGCAAAGTTATATGACGGCAGACTACAGCGCAGAACTCAGTGACGAAGTCATGATGGGTGAAACCATAGGTATTCAGGTTGAAATCCGAAACAAAGAGACGCAGGATGTCGTCAATATGCACGTCTACACGCAGATTAACCCTATTCTAAGTGAAGATAACAGCAGTTACGAAATCCGAAATATAGACAGTTCGGGAAATCTCGACAGTGCGTATCACAGTGCGGACGATCTTTTCGATACGGCGAAGATACCGCTTAGCGAGGATGAAAACCAGACGGAAATCACACTACGCGCCGGTGCAGGAGCGGACAACGACAAAGGCGGAACGCTTTACGGAGAAAAACATATCCATTTCAGATACAGAGCACGTATCGAAAACATGAACGATCAAAATCAATCCGTAACAGTCTATAAAGTCAGTTACGAACCGACCAATAAGAAGATCATGTTGCCGCCGTGCGAAGAGCAGAAAAATTTTCCTGTCATTAAAATCAACCAAACCAACGGATTTAACGTGTTGCGTAAAAATGCACTGACGGACAATGTCATCGACGGATTTACAAACGGTGATACATCGCAACCAAACAATGAAAAACATCTCTTCACACAGGTAACCGATACCCCGTTCGAAGTAGACGTGGTTGCGCTTGACGATACCAACCCGAGTTATTTGCATACCGATCCGTATAAAGGGGTTCTCGAACTCGAACTTGTCGAATACAACGCTTCAAAAAGCTGCGATACCTATACAAGTTTGAAAAAAGAGGACGTAACCTTTGACGACACACTTATCCAAAGCAAGGTGTTCGACTTCGATCATGCACAAAAAACCGCACTCTTTCGGGTACGCTACCTTGTCGATAAGTACGGCAATATGCTGGAGTGGGATAACAATATCTTAACGCTTTCGAATTTGTCTTCCATACTACAGAGTTCCGGTAGAAGCGGTATATGCGAAAATGAATGTCTGGGAGCTTCCGCCAATGCAGACGTATGTAAAGCGTGTTTGTTCAAGCGTATCGACGAAGGTGGTTTGGCAAGACTTTCATGCTCTTCGGATACCTTTGTGATACGCCCTAAGACCGTTTATCTGGATATCAACACTACCGATACACATTTGATCGGCGCGAGAAACTACGATCTCGAACTCGATGCCAATACGACGACATACGATCCGTCCATAGACAATGCGGGTGGTTCTTTGACGGCGACATTGCAGGTGCCTGCAGGATGTGCCGTTTCGGCAAGTACGACAAACCTGCTGACGACATCGCTGGATTTTGTTGCGGGGAAAGCGGTACTTGACAATTTCAACTACCCGAATGTCGGTAGAGTGAACGTCAGCTATACGGATCATATCTGGACATATTACGATCAAAATACTACGGATCTGAATATGAGTGACTGTATCATCGGCAGCAGCAGCAATACGCCGGATAGCAGCGGTCGTGTCGGATGTAATATCGCAGGCAGCAAACTCTTTAGGTTCGTGCCTAAAACATTTCAAAGCAATGCCTCTTTCACTGCTCCGACGGGAGGATATGTATACTTTTCGAACGATTTGACGATGAGCGGAAAACTTAATCTTTCGTTTACCGCACAACTAGATGACGGTAATACGGCGACAAATTACAGTGCCGGATGTTTTGCAAACGATCTCAATCTTACGATCAACGTCCTAAACGATCCTGAAGACTGGAACGGACGGGGCGATGTCAACACATCGGTGCATTTCGGCGGTGACGGTAACAAAACCGTAGTACAAACGGCAAATATGTTCAAAGTACCGCAAGCCGTATTTTCAAACGGTGTTTCCGTATCCGTTCCCGTGAGTATCAACTATGCACGCTTGCGTACGGTTCCGCAGGATCCCGTGACCGTACATAAAAACGATTTCAATACAAGCGTTGTCGATACGGACGGTGTGACGGGCGGTGACTTCAACAAGGCGACAGATCAGACGATACCGTATTATTATGCCCGTGTCTATGCCACTTCTATCCATACGGACGAAGATACATACGATGTACCGCTCTATTATGAAGCGTATTGTAAAGATGGAAATATCAGCAAATATTTCCCGACCGGGACAAAAGAGAGTCTTGATTCCATACACTGGTACAATATCAATACGATACATACGTCCGCTACACAGGGGCAGGTGCTCAATGCCGTCTCAAAAAACGGTGTACATATAGATGCGATATCGCTTTATACGCTTACGATTTCACTTGCAGGTATTCAGCCGCCGCATCTGGATACGATCTTGATGACACCGGATAGCTGGTTGCAATATAACAATTACAGCGAAACACGTACTACATCTCGTTTCAATGTCAAATTCTTCCCGAAAATAGACAAATGGGGCGGACAGGGTAACGTCGGAAACACCGTAGATCTTAACATCTCCACCCATACAGGTCAGCAGATCGAGTGGTAAATGTGATAGTTCATGTCACTTTTTCGACATGAACTGTACCACAAACTATTTATAAAAAATATAACTTTTACGCTCTCTTTTAAAAACTACTATGTATAATAGATCCATGACTGAAAACGGCTGTGAGGAATACCTCAAGTTAAACATCAAACTTACAAATCAAAAAGGAGTGCATTGTGGATGCAATCGATACTATTAAAATTTTAGGCAGCCTGCTTGGAAGCGGTGAACTTTCCAAAGGAAGCGGTGGAAGCGTACTTGGAAATATTTTGGGAAGCGCTTTGGGAAGTGCGAAAAACCAGCCTACACAGGGCGGAGATCTTATAGGAAACGTACTTGGAAGTCTGCTTGGCGGCGGAGCGAAAGGCGGCAGCGGTGCCGGAGGTCTTGGTGATATCATCGGCAGTATGCTGGGCGGTGCGACACAAGGCGGCGGTAAAGGCGGTATGGATATGGGTGATTTGCTTGGTTCCTTATTAGGAGGCGGCGCTGCTGCTTCAGGTTCACAGGCAACACCTTCCAAAGGCGGTCTCGGCGGTGAGAGCGGTCTTGGAGGATTACTGGGAAGCGCGTTGAGCAAATATGCACAGACACAAAACCCTGATATGCCAAATCCGACACCTACGGATACGACGCATTTACCGCAAGGGCTGGAACTTGACGAAGCACAAAAACATGCCGAACTGATTATCCGTGCGATGATCAACGCTGCAAAAGCCGACGGTCGTATCGACGAGCAGGAACAGGCAAAAATCATCGACAAACTGGGTGATTTGAGTGAAGCGGAAAAAGCATTTTTAAGAGAAGAGTTTGCCAAACCTTTGGATATCGAAGGTTTTATCGCATCGGTGCCAAAAGAGATGCAGCCTCAAATCTACCTTATCTCTTTAACAGCGATCGATCTCGATACCAATCATGAAGCACAATACCTCGCACAACTGGCGCAAGGTTTCGGATTTAGTCCCGAGTTTGCCAACGAATTGCACAAAAGAGCGGGAGCTCCCGAAATTTTCAACGCATAACTGCTTTTGACGGAGTTTACTGCTCCGTCAATGCTTTCTGCCGTATATCTTTGAGCGGTTTTAACAAATACTGCATAATCGTCTTTTTCCCGGTTTTGATGTTGATATTTGCCACCATACCGGGCAATATGGGTTTATCGGGTGCAAATGCATAATGATCTGCTCTCACTTTCACCAGATAGTAACTGTTTCCCCGCTCGTCGGTAATACTATCCGGGCTGATAGAGATCAACTTTCCGTTTAACAAACCGTACTTGGTATAGCTGTATGCCGTAACGGCGATCGTAACATTTTGATCGATGACGATATTTCCCCTGTCGTTTGCTTTGATCTTCGCTTCGATGATGAGGTTATCGTCCACCGGCGTGATCTCCGCCACCCTGTCACCGGGTTTGACGATACCTCCTACCGTATGAAAGTAGAGTTTCTGGATGATCCCGTTTACCGGTGATGTGATGATTTTACGCGCTTCACGATCGACATTTGCCACGGCTTTTTGACTCAGACGTTCGATTTGCAGTGTTACGTCGTTAAGCTCTTTGAGCCACTCCGCTTTCTTGTCGCTTTGTAACTTTTTGAGTTTGGTTCGGGAGGCTTTGATCTTTTGGTTGATGATAGGGATGGAATTTTTGATTTCGTTGATCTCCGTTACCATCGCCTGACTTTTGGAAAACTCTCCAAGATACTGCTTTTTAGACGCTGCACCCTTCTCCATCAGTTTTCGCATGATCAAAACATTCTCTTTTTGTGTTTTAAGCTGAGCGCGAAGGTTTTTTAAGTGTTCGCTTTTACGCTTCTTCTCCAGTTTATTCTGGGAGATCTCGTCTTCAAGGATACTGCGCTGCTGGTGGTAGTTTCGCATCTCATTTTCGAAAATCTTTTTTTCGTTTTCATACGATGCGGAAGTGTCGTTATAGTCAAACTTCTTCGCAAAAGCGATTTGCGCTTTAAGTCTCGCCTCTTTGAGACGTAGCGCTTTGAGGGTGATCTCCTTCTCCTGCGCATCCGATTTGGAGGTACTGTTTTTGAGTTTATAGATGGGATCGCCCTTTTTGACGCGTTCGCCTTCATGAACATAGATCTTCTCGACGATACCACCCTCAAGGTGCTGCAAAATCTTCTTCTGAGAATATGGTATAACCTTCCCTTCTCCATGTACCAGTTCGTCGATTTCACTAAAACTCGCCCAGATGATAAAAAGCGTCACAATTGCAACAATAGGCCAGACTACGACATGATAGTTCCAGCGTTTTTCTACCGGCAAATGCTCTTTCATGAACCCACCTTTTTACCCTGAAGTCTTGCCAGTACTTCATACTTTGAACCATCCATCACTACCCTGCCCCCGTCTACGACGATGACACGATTGACCAGTTCCAGTGCTGCAAAACGGTGTGTGATGACGATTAACGTTTTGTTTTTCAATGTGGTGTTAAGATGTCCGACCAGTTTTTTCTCCAGCCCCACATCCAGACCCGTTGTCGGCTCATCCAAAATCAACACAGGCGCATCACTCATCAAAGCACGTGCCAGAGCGACGAGGTGGCGTTGTCCTACGGATAGGTGTGCACCCCGCTCCCCGACATTGAGCGTATCGGCAGAACCGCTTTTTCGCACCAACTCATCCAGACCGGTTTGCGCCAGTACTTCTACCATCTTTTGTTTCGGGATACGACGGTTGAGTTCGAGATTTTCTTTGAGCGTACCGTTGAAAAGGTAAGGCTCCTGCGGCATTAAAGCGATATTTTCACGAAGCTCAACCGGATGAACCGTCGTGATATCACTGCCATCGAGAAAAATACGTCCGCTTTGGGGTTCTGCCAGACCGCAGAGGAGTTTTTGGATGGTACTTTTCCCCGCACCTGTTTGACCGATGATTCCGACTTTCTCGCCCGGCTTGACATGAAAAGAGATATTCTGCACGGAAGGGATTTGGCTTTGCGGATAGGTATAAGTGACATGATCGAAAAGGATTTCTCCTTTGGCACGTCCGATACCCACTTCATGATACTTCTCTTTTTCGGTCGGCAAGTGCCAGTATTTGTTCAAAGAGTCCAACGCCTCTTTGACTTGTTTGTATTTGATCATGATATTGGAAAGGTTGATGATCGGCACCATCGCACGACTTGCCAAAATCGTCACGGCAATCAACGCACCGACATTGAGCGCACCTTCATGGATACGGTAGACACCCACTACGACAGTAAAAAGAGAAACCGCCTGTAAAAGCGAGCCTGAAATCGCGCCGCTGAGGGT